>Ga0193951_1000417_pt1 | contig 19503 bp, 16 predicted proteins | sample BB_2_MG_FD_140370 | JGI IMG/M metagenome (GOLD analysis project Ga0193951, IMG submission 140370) | Microbial mat bacterial communities from the Broadkill River, Lewes, Delaware, United States - BB_2_MG | ecosystem: Environmental > Aquatic > Freshwater > River > Microbial mats | place: USA... | reverse complement strand
TGCCAAAGAATAGCTTCTTGGAAATTTCTTGCTCTTCCATCATGTAGTAATCTTGGCTTTTTATTATTGATTTTTTCATGTAAACTTAATCCCCATAACGCAGGAGTTCTCCATTCACTTCCACTTGCATCAAACTCTGTTCTTCCATCTGCTAAACCTTCACCCATATCATGTAATAAAAGGTCTGTAAAAGGTGAAATCTCAAGTCCACTTTTTGTATTAAAAGAATCTATATGGCACTTAGCACAAGAAATTTGTTTAAATAAAGCTAATCCTTCTTTATATGCTTCATCTTTTTTTGCACTATATGTTTTTCTTTTTTTAATATAAAACTCAATTGCTTGAAGTCTAAAATCAGGTAAATCTATTTGATGTCTAGCTTTGGGAGATTCCTTACAAGCTACTTGTTTATCTGTACATTTATCTTTTGGAAAAATAGAAGTTGTTAATCCCATGTCATTTATAGCTGCATCTGCTGTTTGGTGTAAAATTGTTGTATTAGCTGCTTTCCAAGAGTATTTTCCTATCTCCTTTTCCTTTGTAATAGGAGAATAGGCATAATTTACACGTCCAGAAATACCATCTTTATTTTTGTCAAATTCATCAACATTTGCTAGTATTTGTTCATTTGGAATATCTTCTAATAGACCCAATCCATTTAGTGATGGTGCAATTCTAAAAGTAATAATAGTATCTTTGTGAAGCTCTCCATATTGTAAATCTTCTAAAAGATATGTAGGTTTTAAAATAGTATCAGTTTCTCCATCGGGAAATTTAACTTCAATCTCTTTAAATTCTATTTTTGGTTTTGCTTCATATTTTACGTTAACAGTTCCATTAATAGCAACTTGACCACCATAAGTTGGTTCAGGAATTAAAGCATTAGTTTTTAGAAACTCTAACTCTTCCTTTAATCCTTTTGAAGGAATTGAAAGTTTAGGAATTACAGCACGTGAAAGTGTTCCTTTTTCACTATATAGATTTCCTCTGCCATTATTTGGATGACAACTATTACAGGTATTTGCATTAAAAAGGGGTCCTAATCCATCCCTAGCAGTTGTTGCACTTGGAGCTTCAACCCAAGGAATCTTAAAAAAACTTCTTCCTAATATAAACTTGTCATACTCTTCATCACTTAAAAGGTCAATATGCTTTAAGAGTGTTTTTTTATCTTGAACATGAGTTATTTCTGAACTACTAGCTAAAACCGCAAAAAGCCCAGTAGTAAATATTACTACGAGGCTTTTATTTAGGGTTTGAGTAAGTAGTTTGAAACTAAATTTTTGTTTCTTCTGAGTCTGTAACATCATCTGTACTTAAAGAGATTCCATTTGCTTTTGCAACTGTAACCATTTCATCACCTAATTTTCTCATTTCATTTTTAAGTTTTACAATAACTTTTGCCATTGGATTGTCTGGTTGAATTTGATAATCAAAGTGTTCTTTAGTTTTTGCAGTTTCATCAACTAATGCAATTTTTTCTTCAATTGATGCCATTAGTAATGTAATTCTTGCTTTATCTTCTTTTGAAACTTTTTCTAATAATGAAACACCATATGATTTTCCATTATAAGTTGAAGTTAAAATATTTTTAAATCCTAAATAGTTTGTAACAATATCTCTATGTGTATTGTCAGAGAAGCAAGAGTGCTCATCTTCTTCTGATGGAGTTAAGACTGCAACTGCAATTCTTTCATTTGCAAGTTCTGATTTGATAAATACACCCATTCCTGCAATAACTTGTTTTAATGCTTCATTTTTAGATAAGTTTTTAGAAGCATTTTCACCTGTTAATTTTCCCCTAAATGCAGCTTGATATAAACCATTTTCATTCCAAGCAGAAGAAACAGTTTCTAAATCAGAAACAATTTTTTGTGCAGATGCTTTTAAGAAATCTAATCTTCTTTGTGAGTTTACATCAGAAGTAAAGTCAGAAAGTGGTCTTTGACCAGCTGTTTTAGCTCCATTTGTGATTGAATCTTTTACAAAGTTAGAGTAGTCTTGGTCTTGTCCCCATAATAAGAACTCAACAGCATGGTATCCTGTAGAAACATTTGCTTCTCCACCATTTTCATTTAAAGCAGTTAAAGCATCAACAGTAATAGAAGTTACATCAACAGTAGATGATTCTTCTCCACCTGGGTTAAATTTACCTTTTGTATCAATGATATTTCCAGAAGTTTTAGCACCATTAGCATCAACTGTATAGTCAATCATATTTTCATCTAATGGCCAAGCGTTTAATTGTCCTTCTAGTGCACCATATTTATCAGCTACCCAACCATCTTCTGCATCAATTGGTCCATTTGCAAGTCTGAAAATTTCAGTTTGCCCATAAGATTCTCTTGAAACTAGCCATGCATCTTTTGCTGCTTTAAAAGTAGTTTCATTTGTATTATTTGCAAAGTTATTTATTGCAGTTTGTAAAGCTTTTGCATCATTTAATGCATCATTATAGTTGTCATGTGCAATTTTTGCATAAGCACTTAGAACATCATTTTTTTGTGCATGATGATGTGAATGAGTTTTAGATTCTTGATTTGAAGCTGCACAACCAGCAAAAGCTAGTGCTGCTGCAAAACTGATACTAGCTGTAAATAGTTTTGTTTTAGTCATTGTATTCCTTTTGATTTTAAAATGATAGTCGTTATCAAATATAATTTGTATTCTAGAAGAACTAGACTTAATTAATACTTAATATTGATAGTCTTTATCATTTATATTATAAATTTTTAACATTAATTCTTATATTTGTAATAAGTTCATCATTGATTTGATTCATATTGATTTCATTTTTAAAACAATCATACTCTTCTAAAATATATACATAATTATTAAGGGTATTAATTAGTTTTTTATCTTCTATTAATAAAACAAGTTGAGATATAATAGATTTAACTGTTTGTTTTTTCTCAATTAAATTTTCACAAGTAATTGATGATATCTCATCGTTTAAACTAGAGAATACACTAAGTCTTTTCTCTCTTAACCATTTTTTTCTATCTTGCTTTTGTGAAATCTTAGAGCTTATCATTGAATCAATAAGTTTTGTAGCAATAGTTCCAAAAAGTGCATTACTTGCAATAGTATTTATAGCAGGAAGGGCAATCATTTTAATCCTTTACTTGATAATAGGTATCAAAATTATAAGGAATATATTATTAAATACAACTTAAAGTGATAATAACTATCATTAATAATAAGTTAAGTATTATTAATATATTATTTTGATACTGATTATTAAGGTTGAAAATGAAAAAAAATGTTTCTGAATTTAATTTATACAAAAAAAATATAACAATACATAGAAAACTTTGGAAAGTCTATTTTTTTACTTTATGTATTGGTTTAATCACTATTTATATAAGAGGATAAGAATGAGCAAGAAAAACAAAATAACATTTGATGCATTTCTTAAAAATTTTAAACTACATGTTTCAAAGTTAGGATTTAAGAATTCAATTCAAAAAGACTATATATTAAAAATTCTTTTTAATTCAAAAGAACATTTAACAGCTGAGCAGATAGCTTTTGAAGTAAGAAATGAATACAACATTGATGTTGGAATAGCAACTGTTTATAGGACAGTAAAGTTTTTTGAAGATTTAAACTTAATAGATAGTCTAGATGTAGGAGATAATGTTAAAAGATATGAATTGAAAATTGTTGATCATCATGATCATATGGTTTGTACATCGTGTCATAAAATAATTGAATTCACTGATGATATTATTGAAGAAAAGCAAGAAGATATTGCCAAAGAAAATGGTTTTGTCTTACAAAGACACACTATGATAATTTACGGATTGTGTGAAGATTGTCAGTAAAAAAATGAATATAAATAGAAAAATAACACTTCTTTTCACTATTGTTTTTATTTTTTCTTTTATTTTTATATCTTCAATTGTAAAGAATAGAGTTGTTAATATTGAAAACATAGAAAAGAAAATTATAATCAATAATATAAAAAAAGTTCAAAATATTTTGGACACATATTATGAGAAAATAAAAAATATAAGTTATGAGTATTCAACTCATAATGTTATATTAGAAGATATTGAGAATAGAAGTAAAATACATAACTTTTTTATAAGTAAACCTGAGTTTATGAAGAGATTGGATCTTTCTTACTTTATTGTTTTGGACAAAAATAAAAAAACTATTTATTCTAAATATTATGATTTAAGTTCAGAAGAAGAGTTAGAGGTTCCAAGTGAACTTTTGAATTTTATAAAAGAGACAAAAATTGAAGAATTAAATCTAGATAGTACTAAATATATAACAGTAAATTTCGAAAAAGTTTTATTTAGTATTGAAAAAGTACTTCTAAATAATGAAGTTCAAGGATACATTTTTACAGGAAGAAGTATTACATCATCATTTTTGACAAAAATAAGCACAATAATTGATGACTATGCTACTTTAGTTACAGATTTTGATTTAAAGAGTTTTGAAAATATCTCATATGAAAATAAAAATATTTCATACGAAATAAAAAAACAAGATGAGGACAAACTTTTCTATTATATTAAGTTTACGGATATTTTAGAAAATCAAGATTTTTTTATTAGGTTTCAAAATAGTCGATATGTATATAAAAATATGATTGTTGAATTAAAATATATTCTATTTCTATTTTTGACAATATTTTTTATTACAATGGGAATATTCTTTATTTTTATGAATAAACTTTTTGTAAATAGAATCAACTATATAACTAGTATAGTAAAAAAAGTTTCACTAAATGAAACATTGAAATATAAAATAAAAGTCTCTTACGATGATGAAATCTCATATTTGATTAGAAAAATAAATGAAATGTTTAGAGTGATAAATGCACAGCAGGATTTATCTATAAAGAAAGAAAGAGATTTTCTTCAATCTGTTTTAGATACCCAGCAAAATATTATTATGATTACTGATGGAAAAGAGATACAGAGTGTAAATAAAAAATTTCATGAAATATTTAATAATACAGAAAACTTTTTAGAAAATATTGCACTAATTGATAATAAAACAAAAGCAAATTTTATGGCTGTTGCAAAAAGATACAACAATAAAGATTTACCAGCAAAATTTAAAATAATTGATAATGAGGAAAGATATTTTACTTTTCAGGTTTCAAAATTAGATATAAAAAAATATCTTATTTGTATGAATGATGTATCAACATTAAATAATAAGATAAACAATCTGACTTTTAGAGCTACAACTGATGAACTAACTAGTATTTATAATAAATCAACAATTACTAATTATGCAAAAAGATGGCTTGAAAATAAAGATTTTTCAATGATAATTTTCGATATTGATTATTTTAAAAAAGTTAATGACACTTATGGTCACTATGTTGGTGATTGTTTGCTAAAAGAGTTGTCAAAACTTATTTCAACACAAATCTCTAAAAATGATATTCTAGGAAGATTTGGAGGAGAAGAGTTTTTACTTCTAATAGATGATACTTCAAGTTTAAATATTATAAAAATCGCAAATAGAATAAGAAAAATAGTTGAAGATGAAGTTTTTGTATTGGATAATCAATCTATTTCAATTACTATTTCAATGGGATGTACAGTTTGTATATACAAAGAGAATTTTGAAACGATTTATAAAAGAGCTGATGAAGCTTTATATGAAGCAAAAAATGATGGAAGAAATAAAGTAGTATTCAATTAAAAGTAATATTATTGATAGTGATTCTAACTTTATAAAAAGCTATAATTAAGAATAAGATATAATAATTACAAAAAGGAATTAAATGATAAGTACTGAAGATATTATAAAAATAGCTAGTTATTTTACTGTGATTGCTCATACTCCAGGAAGACTTAGAGTAAGAGTTAGTCCGAAAATTAAAAATGAAAGTGGAAATATCACATTAGAAGATATTGAAAACTTACCAAACAAAATTGATGGAATAAATAGTATTAAGATTAAGAAAATAATAGCTTCGGTAACTATCACTTATAATCCTTCTGTTTTTCCTCCTGAATTGTGGGATGATTTAATAGAAAATAGAAACTTAGATGAAATATCAAAGTTAATTAATAACTTAGCAAAGGAGGTTATTTAATTGCCAGTAAATTTAGATGAGGCTTTATTAATAAGCCAAAGAATAGATATAAATGATCCTCAGCCAATAATTTCACAAGCACTTAGAATCGCAATATATGATGAGTGTAAAGCATATGAAGCATATGTAAGAATAATTGAAAAGTTTGGTTTAGTTCAACCTTTTGTACATATTAAGGAGTCTGAAGCTAGACACTATCAGGCTTTGATTTTTTTACTTCAAAAGTATAATGTAGAGGTGCCAGTTAATGATTGGCATTTAAAAATTGAAGCACCAAATAGTTTTATTGAAGCTTGTGAATTAGGTGTGGCAAGTGAAATCCAAAATATTGCTATGTATGATAATCTTTTACAACATGTTCAAGAATCAGACATAAGAGATGTTTTTTATCAACTTCAAGCACACTCATACAACAATCACTTGCCAGCGTTTAGAAACTGTATTCTAAATCATTATACAGTTGCAAATGATGTTCAAGGTTTTAATCAAGAACAAATAATGGGAAAAATTGGTGAATATCAAATGATATTAGAAGATATGCTAAATGGAAATATGGATGAAACAAAATTAACAAATCTATTTTCTAAATTAAATCTTTCAATGATTTCAGGAGCAGCACTAGGAGCAGCAGGTGTTGCATTATTAAATGACTATATGAATAAAAAAGATAAGGAGTAAGTCATGGCATTACCATTTGTATTAGGAATAGCAGTAGGAGCAGGGGCAGTTTATGCTTTTTCAAAGTCGGATAAATTAAAAGAAAAAGCAACATCAATTTTTTCTAAATCAAAAAATGTAGCAAATACATCAATAGAAAAAAGTAAAGAAACTGTTGGTGAAGTAAAAGATACTATTAATGCAACAGCAGCGTGTATAAAAGAGAAAAAAGAGCAGCAAAAGATAGAAAAAGAGAATAACAAAGAAAAAGAAGAGGACTTTAAATAATGAATCAACCTTTAATCAATAATCCATCAAACCCAATTTTAAGAAGTGTTATAACTGGTGCAATTGCATCAGCTGTTGCATCAAGTACAATTAATATGAGAAAAGTAAAAAATCAAGAAATAACTACTAGTGAAGCAGTTAGAGAAACAGTTAAAAGAAGTTCTCAAGGTGCAATTGCAACAGGAGCTGCTGTTGCTACTGCAAATTATTTATCTCAAAATGGTGGATTACTTAAAGCTATGACAACAATCTCAGTTGGTATAGCAGGAGTTTATGCATTAGAAGTTTTAGATGATAAATTAAAGAAAAACTGTGAGCAGAATAGTTGTGAAGATACAACATTAATTGCAAAGGAGCAATAGATGAATCAAAATGGTAATCAAAATCCGCAAAATATTAATATAGACCCAAATCAAATGAATAATCAAAATCAACAAAATATGTATGACCCAAATATAGATAATACAAGAGTTGGTGCAACTGCTTCTATGAATATTAATCAAAACCCATATATAAATCAAAATCAACAGTTTGGTACTAATCAACAAAATCCACAAAGTCAAGGAATGTTTAACAACTCTGATTTTGTAAAAGGTGCGTTAGTAGGAGCAGCAGTTACTTTTCTTTTAACAAATAAAGGTGCACAAGAGACTATTATGAAAGCAGCATCAAAAGGTACTGAACTTTTTCAAGCTGGTATGGAAGAGTTAAAAGAAAGATATGAAGATACAAAAGCACAAATGGAAGCAAATCAAGAGCAGTAAAAATGAGTAATAAACTTAAAAAAGTACACCAAACAAATTTTCGAGTTAGATATAAATACTCTTTATTAGAAAATGATTATATTGATGAGAATATATTAAGAAAAGATTTAGAGAAATTAGATGGTGTAAACAATGTAAGAGTTAATAAACTAGCAAAAAGTGTAGTTGTTAATTTTGAAAATATAAATGTTTTAGAAACAGTAGAAAAAAGACTAAAAGACTTGACTCTTGATAATTTACTAGAATCATGTACCAATGAAGCAGTATGTGTATCTTGTGTTAGCGATGAAGATCCAAGTCTTAGTGGTGTTATTAGAGCTAGTTCTGCTTTATTATCGGAAAGACTTACTAAAAACAATTTACTAAAAGCTGGAATATCTTCATATGCTGCTGCTCCTTTACTACTTGAAGGGGGTAAAGAGTTTTTTAATGAAGGACTTACTTCAAAAGTACTAGAAAGTGCAGCTGTTGGTATATCTTTATATAGAAAAGATTATTTAGCTGCAAACTCTACAAATGCAATGTTGGAGTTAGGTGAATATATTGAAGAAACAACTGTTCATAAAAGTGATGATTTATTAAAAGAACTTGCAAAACCAAATGTTGAAGAAGCATGGGTTGAAAAAGTTATTGACAAAAAAGTTACAGAAGTTTTAGTAAAAAGTAGTGAGATTAAAACCGGTGATGTGGTAGTTGTAGGTGTTGGAAATACAATTGCTGTTGATGGGCATATTTTAGATGGAAATGCAAGTGTAAATGAAGTTTCAATGACAGGGGAAGCAGAGCCTGTAATGAAACGAAGAGGTGATAGAGTTATTTCTGGAACTATTATAGAAGATGGAAGACTAAGAATATGGGCTGAATATGTAGGGGCTGATACTGCAACACAAAGAATTAAGCACTATATAGAAAACTCTTTAAATGAAAAATCTTCTGTTCAGTTAAAAGCTACAAAATTAGCTGATAAGTTAGTCCCTGTAACTCTTGGATTAGCTGCAACTTCATATGTTTTAACAAGAGATTTTGAGAGAACAGCATCTATTTTACAAGCAGATTATTCATGTGCTTTAAAACTTGCAACTCCTGTTGCTTTTAAAACAACAATTTCAAAAGCTGGAAATAATGGAATTATGATTAAAGGTGCAAAATCAATTGAGTCTTTAAATAGTGCTGATACTTTTGTTTTTGATAAAACAGGAACATTAACTGAAGGGGAACTAGAAGTTATTTCTGTTGAGTCATATGATGAGCAGTGGAGTGAAGAAGATGTACTAAATCTTACGGCTTCAACAGAAGAGCATTATTTCCATCCTGTTGCAGAAGCTGTTGTAAAAGCAGCAAAGGACAAGGGATTTGTCCATATGCACCATGAAGAAGTGGAGTTTATAGTAGCCCATGGAGTAAAAACAGAAGTAGATGGAAAACAAGTAGTTATTGGAAGTAGACACTTTTTAGAAGATGATGAAAAGATAGATTTTGGTAATGCAAAAGATAGAATTCAAAAATCATTAGATAATGGGAAAACACTTTTATATATTGGTTTTGACGGAAAACTTTTAGGAACTATATCTTTATCTGATAATTTAAGAAAAAATGCAAAATCTTCTATTAAAAGGTTAAGAGAACTTGGTGTTAAGAATATAATAATGCTAACGGGTGATACAAAGAAAAAGGCATCAATGATAGCCGAAGAGCTTGATATTGATGAGGTTAGAGCAGAACTTTTACCAACAGATAAAGCTAAAATTGTAAAAGAGCTTATGGAAGAGGGTAGAAAAGTTGCTTTTGTAGGTGATGGAATAAATGATGCACCAGCACTTATCTCTTCTCATGTTGGTATATCAATGAGCAGAGGCGCTGATATAGCAAAAGCTACAGCTGATGTAAGTTTATTAAAAGATGATATTGCAGCAGTAGTTGAAGCCAAAGAGCTAGCAAATAATACCATGAAATTAATTAACAATAATTTTAATGCAACGGTTGGAATAAACTCAGCTATTTTAGCTGGAGCTACATTTGGTTTATTTTCTCCAGTACAAACTGCAGTACTTCATAATGGGACAACAATTGGTTTATTGTTAAATTCAATTAAGGGTGTAAAAGCAAAACTTAAATAAAAGTTTTGCTTTACAAAAATACTTAATATTGATTTCTTATTAATGGTAAATAAGTTATAATAAAATTACATACTTAAATTTTTACTGGAATTGAATGAAATCAAAATATAAAGTTGTTTTTCTAATTACTGTTTTATTAATAATACTGTCATTGAGTATCTCTTTTGTAAATTATTTTATTTCTTTCACTACTGCTGAGAGACAATTAAAAGAACAATCTCTTCCTTTATCTTTAGATAATATTTACACAGATATAGAACACTATATAATAAGACCACATTTTCTTTCTTCTGTTATGTCTAATAACACATTTTTAAAACAGTGGCTAGAATCTGAGGAAAAAGACATTCATAAAATCAAAAATTATTTACAATCAATTAAAAAAGAGTATAACCTTTATAACACTTTTTTAGTATCTGAAAAAACAAAAAACTATTATTCTGAAAATGGTGTTTTAGAAACTTTAAGTGAAGAGAATATTTTAAATAATTGGTACTATGATTTTATAAAAAAACAAAAAAAACATGAAATAAATTTAGATATAAATAAGTTTATGTCAAGTAGTTTAATAGTCTTTATAAATTATAAAATTTTTGATGAAGACTCAAAACTTTTGGGTGTGACAGGTGTTGCACTTAAAACTTCTTATATAAATGAGTTGTTAAAAACATTTAGAACGAAGCATGGCTTTATTGTTACTTTTTATAATAAAGATGGAGATATCGTCTTATCTGAAAGAAGTATAAACTCAAGTAATACAATTCACAATAAAATAGATTTTGAGAAAATTAAAAATCAAATCTTAAATAAAGAGTCTTCAATCATTGAATATACAAAAGATTCTCATTCTTATATTTTAAACTCAAAATATATCCCTGAACTCGATTTATATCTTACTGTGGAAGCAAATTTAAAAGATTTTACAACTGATGTAAAAAATATTTTTATTTTTAATATTTTGATATCTATATTTATTACTATTGTAATTGCATTAATGATTTTCTTTATTATTAAAAATTATAGTAAAAAATTAGAGTTTATGTCTGACAATGATAGCTTAACAAAAATTTCAAATAGAAGAGATTTTGAAAATAGATTAAAAGCTCAACATAATCTATTAAATAGAAAGAAAAATGAAATTTCAATACTATTTTTAGACATTGATGATTTTAAAAACTTAAATGATACCCTTGGTCATCACACAGGAGATAAAGTTTTAGTTAGAGTTGCAAAAATACTAAAAAATGATATTAGAAAAAGTGATATTTTAGCAAGATGGGGTGGAGAAGAGTTTATTATAGCTTTGATTGATTCAAATATTGATGATTCAAAAATGTTATCAGAAAAGTTAAGAGTATTGATTCAAACTGATTTGGAACTAAATAAAATAGCAAAAAGAAGAGTTACTGTTAGTTTTGGTTTGACAAAATTAAATGAAAAAGAGACGATAGAAGAAGCTATATCAAGGGCTGATAAAGCTATGTATCTATCTAAAAATGCTGGTAAAAATCAAGTTTGCATTTTATAAGACTTTTCATTAATGTATGAAACCATTTGATTTTTACCATTCTCTTTTGCTCTTTTTAAAGCTTCATAGGCTTTATGAAGTAAAGAATCTAAGTTGTCTTGAGGATTGTCTAAGGTAGATATTCCAATTGAAGTAGTTAAATTAACACTTTTTTTATCATATTTAAGTTCTAAATTTCTTGTTTTTTCAAGTAATCTATCTCCTAATATTTCTGCTGCATCTAGTGATGTCATTGGTAATAATAAGAAAAACTCTTCTCCACTATATCTTGCAAGAATATCTGAGTCTCTTATACTATCCTTTAATATATTCGCGAATGCTTTTAATATTTCGTCACCAAAAGTATGACTACATATTTCGTTTATTTTTTGTAGACCATCGATGTCTAGAATCATTAAAGTAATACAACTATCATACCTATGAGATAAAGATATTGCTTTATTTGCATGATCATTTAAATATCTTCTATTTCCAATACCTGTTAAAGTATCTTCAAAAGCAATAGCTTTTAGTTTATCATTAGCATAGTCAAGTTTTTCGGTTTTTTCATTTATTAAAGAGTCTAATTCTGAGTTTAGCTTTTCAAGCCTTCTTTTTGCATTTTTTAGTTCTGTAATTTCTCTTGAAATTCCAATTACTCTTTTTTCTCCACTTTCTTCATCATTAACAGGAATAATCATAGTGTTGTAGAATCTTTCTTCACCATCTATCTCAATACTCTCTTCTTCCATGATAGGGCGGTTTTCGTTAAGACATTTAAGATATTTTTCTTCTAGGGAGCAGGCATTTTCAACCCCCAAAATATCTTTTAGCTTTTTGTTAATGATTTGTTCATTTTGTCCAAAGTTTTCCATTTGAGAAGGATTTACTTCTTCAGCGACAAAATCACCATCACAATCCATAGAAGCTAGAAACATATTGTCTTTTGAATTGCTCCAAAACTGTTCGAATAAATGTAGTTTACTTTTTTCAATTTTTGAAATGTTAGTCATTTTAAATCTCTTTATAAAAATAATATTATAGATGATAACTTATAATTTATGAATACTTTATTAAATGTAACTTTCATTTTTATTGATTATTTATTAATTTTAATAAACTACTTATATTTAATCTTATTTTTTCCTTCTTTTTTAGCTTCATAAAGACAATCATCTGCTCTTTTAATCATATCTTTTAGGGACTCTCCTTTAGTATATAAAGAGATACCAAAACTTGCAGTTTTTTGTTCATTTATAGAAAATCTAAAATTCTCTATTTTTTCTTTTAATTTTTTTGTTTGAGTTAATATTCCATCAAACTCTGTGTCACTACAAATTATTAAAAACTCTTCTCCTCCCCATCTTCCTACGGTATCAGTCTTTCTAGAGTTTGTTTGAAGTATTTGAGCAAACTCTTGTAAGACTTTATCTCCCATTTGATGTCCATATGTATCGTTTACACTTTTGAAGTTATCTATATCAAGTAAAATTACACCAAAAGTATGTTCATACCTATTAGTTCTATTTGATTCATTTATTAAAACTTCATCTAGTTTATTTCTATTATAAAGTTTTGTTAGATTATCTTTAATAGCTAAATCTTCAAGAAGTTTGTTTTTTTCATCAATCTCTTTTGTTCTCTTTTTTACTTCTACTTCTAAATTTTCATTATATGTTTCAAGTAGCAATTTAGATTTTCTAATATTTTCAACCATTTTAGAAAAATTTGAAAATAGTTGACCTATCTCACCTTCATATTTAATAGGAAGTTTATGATCTAGTTCTCCCTTTCCAATTTTTTCTGATAGATTCGAAATAGTTGAAATAGGAAGAAAAAATCTATAATAATATATTAGACCAACAATAAGATATAGGATTGCTAATAGTAAAGCGATTGATAGTTGCATATTTGTATTTATTTGGCTTAATTTTCCAAGTATCTCATTGTTTGGCACGGCATGTATAACTACCCAATTAGTAGTTGGAATACGTATTGAAGTAACTTGAAAAGTCTCTTTGATTAAATCATTTTTATATTCAAAAGAGTAAGAGTTCTTTTTTTCTAGATTTAATAAAGCCTTTGATGATATTTCATTCAATTCTTCAAATTGAGAGTTTGTAAACTTATTGTTTTTATCTTTTATTTTGTTAACTTTTTCATCAAGAGTATAGTAAAGTATCCCTCTATATGAATCTTCATTTATCTTTTCTATTTCATCATTATATCTTTGGTTATTTGTAGAAATAGCCTTACTTGTTTTTGAAATAAGTATCATAGTGGAGTTTTTATATAGTTCAGTATTTTTCATAAATCTATTAAGAATTTGTTGAATAGTTATATCATGAGATACTACACCTTTTAAGATTTCTTTTTCATCATAAAATGGATATGAAACAGTTACCATTTGTCCCATACCTCCTAGGTCTTTATATGGCTCTTCCCATCCATAGGTCTTGTTTTTAAAATCTGCTGCTTTATACCAGTGTTGACTTGTAGCATTTGCTGCAGCACTTTCATATTTTAAACTAACACTTGGATAAATATGAACAATATTATTTGCTGTGGTAATATAAACAAAAGAGTATTTATAGTTTTTATAAATACCAGAAATCAGCTCTTTAATACTTTCAGCAGAGTCTAGACTGTAACTAACTTCTTTATTAATATTTGTACTTTTATCTACAAAAGTTGTAAGAGTATTATGCAAATGTGGTGTATTAGGGTTATTGTTTCCATCATGATAATAGCTTAGTACATGTTTATTTTCTAAGAGTTTACTTTTCCATTCATTGATATTATTATAGTTTTTATTTTTACTTTCATTATAATTTTTCATATAACTATCTGCAATAATTTTTGTACTGTTTTGTATTCTTTGAAGTTCTGAATCAACTTGCTTTGCAACATGCGTAATCATTGTATTCATATCATTTATTGCTTGTTTTTTTGTGTGGGATGAAAGTGTTTTGAAAATAGTATTCATAAGAAGAAAAATTGCAATAGCTTCTAGTGTAATAAGAGTAAAAAAAATTTGCTTGGTTTTGAATTTATATAAAAAATACATACTAGAATCTTTAAAATAATATTATCATTATTTTAACAAAAACTATTAAAATCTATTATTATAAAAGTATCTTTATTTAGTAAAATAAAAGAAGTTTATATTATGGTGCGAAGGAAGGGATTTGAACCCTCACACCAGTACTGGCATTAGCCCCTCAAGCTAACGTGTCTACCGTTCCACCACCTTCGCATTTTTAAGAGAAGGATTATATCAATTTCATCTTATGAATTTACTTAATTATTTATTATTAGGAAAGTTTAAATCATTTAAAGAAAAGCTTATGCTTTTTCTCTAAATTTTTTCTGATGAACAGTTTCAAGTATTCTACTTGCAAGTTCTGAAGTGTTTTTAGCAATATCATGGGTTTGTGCAGCTACTGATGCATTTTCTTGTGTTTGTTGGTCAAGTTTATTTATTACATCATTTATTTGCTCGATACTTGTTTTTTGCTCTTTTGAAGCATCTGAAATGTCACCTATTGCTGCTGTTGTTTTAGAAATGTTTTCATTAAGTTTTATGTACCCTTGAATCATGTGGTCAGCTATTTTTTTACCATTATTAGTTTTACTAGTTGCATTTTCTACTAAATCTTTAATCTCTTTAGCTGCTTCAGCACTTCTTGTTGCTAAGTTTCTTACCTCTTGTGCAACTACGGCAAAACCTTTACCAGCTTCTCCTGCTGTTGCAGCTTCAACTGCTGCGTTAAGTGAAAGAATATTTGTTTGAAATGCAATTTGGTCAATAACAGTAATAGCATCTGCGATAGCTTGTGTTTGTTCATTTATTTCATCCATTGATATAACAGTAGAGTTTGCTAAATCTTGACCTTCTTTAATTGATTGTGAAAGTTCTTGAGAGTGTCCTGACATTTCATCTATTCTTTGTGTATTACTTACAACTGTACTTGTTATTTCTTCAATTGATGCAGCTGTTTCTTCAAGTGAAACTGCTGTTGTGTTTGAAGACCTATTTAATGTATCAACGTTAGTTAATAAAACATCTGAACTATTATGTAATTCAAGACCATTTTCTTTGTTTTCTTGCAACATTTCATTAATAATATTACAAAGACTATTTAATCCTTTTGCTACATTACCGTTTGCATTTGGAATATCATTTACAAAATTTAGTTCTGCATACTCTTTTAGTTGATTTATTATAGGGTTTATATCTTTATTTACATTGTTTTGAATAGTTTCAATCATACTATTTAAAATATCTTTTAATTCATCAAGAGATTTATTTGTAGTACTTTTATTAACTTTTATATCAAGGTTTCCTCTATTTATGTGAGTTACTACTTCTTTTACTTCTTCGATAAGTTCTTTATCTTTTTCTAAACTAGAAGCAATAGCTTCCATCTCTATATCAATCATATGTGCCATATTCCCAAACTCATCATTAGTTTTGACATTTAGTTTTGATATAGTTGACTCTTCACCTTTTAAGTATCTAAAGAAGTACTGTAATCCTATCTCTACTTTTTTTATTGGTGCTAAAACTTTTAATAATGAGTAGAAAATAAATAATACAATGATAAGTAAAAGTGAAACATATAATATAATCTCTTTTAAAACATTAGCATTTATTTTTTCATAAATAGAGTCTTTTTCTACTTCTATAACAACTTTCCAATTTGTAGTATCAATAGTACTGTATGCTGCAAGTTTCTCTATATCATCTCTACTAGCACTTGCAAAATTGATTTTTTCTTTTGATAAAATTTGTGGAAGTAGTGTATCTTGTTTATTTAAAAGCTCTTTATTTTTATGAATGATAATTTTATTTTCGCTGTTTGCTAAATATGCTATTCCTACACCAGGTAAATCAACATTTAAAATCGTATCAACAATTGTATCAATAAAAATATCAGAACCAACAACTCCAAGTAGTTTTCCATTTTGAACTAAAGGAGTATAAACAGAAACAACAAGTTTTTTTGTTGATACATCAACATAAGGATTTGATACTCCAGACTTATTAGTGGATACTGCATCTTTATACCATGGTCTTGTTCTTGCATCATAATTATCTTTTTTTATACTAAGTATTTCTTTATTAGATAAAACTAAGGATCCCGTATCTTCAAATCCAATATAAACATCAACAAATTTTCCCGCTTTTTTAGCTAGCATTAACTTATCTAAAACTTGTTCATTATCTGATTTTATTGTCACATTTTGTAGTTCATCAACAATCGCTTCCAAAATATCAATCTTTGACTGAATATATGTGTCAACAAATTTAGATGAATTACCTGCAATATCCAACTCTTTTTGTTTTACTAGATTATATTGTGAAGTGTAACTGCTTGTTGTGTTATAAAAGCCAAGAATTACGAAAGAAATAAATGTACTTAGTAGTACAACAGTAAGTATTTTGGTTTTTAAACTTGTTACTTTCATGTGACGTTCCTTAAATGTATTTAAGTTATCATAGCATATAAGTGTGTCAAAAAGGTAATTTTGTAGACTAGTTTTTATACTTTATAATAAATTTATTATTTAAATGTCACTTTATTTCGTCCATTTTCTTTTGAAAAGTACAATGCACTATCAACTCTTATTATAGTTTGTTCTGTATTTTCATTATATTTGTAAATTGATACACCAATACTGACTGTAATGTTTTTTACTGTTTTAAATTTGTGATTTTCAACTTTAGCTCTTAAATTTTCTGCAAAAGTTAATAAATTATTTTTGCTTGTATGGGGAATTATAATTAAAAACTCTTCTCCTCCCCATCTTCCTACAATATCAGTTTTTCTACTACTAGTAGATAAGATTTTTGCAAACTCTTTTAGTACTTCATCTCCAACACTATGTCCAAAAGAATCATTTACTTTTTTAAAGTGGTCAATATCTAACATAAGAACACCAAAAGGTGTTTGGTATCTATTTGAACGCTCTTTTTCATTTTCTAATGTTTCATCAATTTTATAACGATTATACAATTTTGTGAGTTTATCTATTATTGCAAGTTGCTCCAACTCTTTGTAAGCAATTTGCAACTCATCTTTTAATTTTTTTTGTTTTGAATAAAAGAACAATAAAATAAAAAATGTTAATAAAAAAATAGCAATTGCTCTATAAAGAAGATTATAATCAACACTTTTTTCATATTTTACTGAAATCCATTTGTTTAATATCTTTCTTTTTTCTTCATAGCTTACATTATCAATAGCTTTTTGTAAAATATTCAATAAAGTATAATCATCATTTCTTACTGCAATTGCTAATTTCCAATGATCACCTATTTTTCCAGCAATTTTCAATTCTCCTGAGTATTTTGTCTGAAATTTATATGAAGTAGAAGCCAGTGTTCCAATATATGCGAATAACTCTCCATTATTAACTTTATCCAAAGCATCATCTATATTTTTAGTTTCAATTATATTTAAAGTAGGGTATTTATTTCTTAGAAGCTCAACAAAGGCATAATCTTTTGTAATACCAATATTTTTTCCTGAAATATCAAGAATATCATTTATAAAAGGAACGTCATTTTTTGTAGCAATTACTAATGGAATAGTTAAATAAGGAGTTGTAAAATTCATAAACTCTTTTCTTTTTGGTGTTTCCATGGCTAAAGAAAGAATATCACACTTTCTTTCTTTACTGTATTGAATACTTTGACTCCATGAGTTAGTTTTAATAAGTTTGAATTGAGTATTTAGATTTTTTGAAATTATTTTATAAAAATCAGCACCTATTCCAATGTGTAATCCATTTTTATCAATTTCCTCAAAAGGTAACCAATCAGGATCAACACACATTGTTATTGACTCTTTTTCTAGTAAATACTCTTTTTCTTCTTTTGTTAGAATATTATTAAGTATTTTATCACTATAAATGATTTTATTAAAATTAACTTTTGTCCTAACTAGTCCTAAAAGCTTGTACACATCATATATTTTTTCAAGTTTTCTATTTTCTATTTTTCCTATTTCATTAACATCATAATAAGCTAATTTTTTTAACTCATTTGCTTCATATCTTAATGCTTCAACAGACTTCTTTTGATTATTATATTTTCTATTAATTATATTAATAGTTTCCTCTATATTTTCAAAAGCATATTCCCAACCTTCAAGTGTAGCATCTCTAAAGTTCTTTACTTTATCTGGATTATTTCTTAGATACTTATTACTTGTTATAAGAATATCATTGTAAAACTCAAATCCATAATCTTTTGGATTAAATATTACAGGTGTTCCACCTATCTCTTTTAGTTGAAAAGGTTCATTTGATATATATGAAGCGATTAAGTCTGTTTTTTTGTCAAGTAAGTCTTTTACTTTAAATGATGGTACTTGGGTAATAAGATCTTTTGAATCGATTCCTTGTGAGTACATCATTGAAAGTAGTGATGTATCTACATTTAAATCCCCTGTTGTCATTATTCTTTTGTTTTTAAAATCTTGTATGGTTTTTATACCTGTATTTTTATCAGTAAGAAGAATAAGGGGACTTGATTGAAAAATAGCTGCTAAAAAAATAACATCTTTCCCTTTTGCTATATCAATGAGTGCAGTAGGTCTTGAAATAGCAAATTCACTATTGCCATTTGTAACTTCTTCAACCATATTTATACCATGTTTCCATTCTTTTAGCTCTACATTAAGTCCTACATTATTATAAAAACCTTTTTCTTTTGCCATTATATATCCGGCAAATTGAAATTGATATTTCCATTGTAGTTGTAATGTAACTTTTTTTAAATTGTTAGAATATAAAGATAGTAAAGACAAGTTTATAATAAAAAATATTTTGAGAAATAGCATATCTAGGCCTTTATTATTTTAATAATAAAAAATAACATTCAAAAAATTATGCCTGATTTTTCTTTAATGTAGTGTGTTTGTAAAAAATTAGTTTTATTTTTAGATATAAAAAAAGGCCAAGAGTAAAACTCTTGACCTTTTTAAGTTATCAGTTCTGTAGTAAGTACTGATTACCCTAAGAATGGGTTTGCATATAATGCGATCATCGCAATAACTAATGCATAAATAACTTGTGCTTCGATCATCG
>Ga0193951_1000416_pt1 | contig 19529 bp, 14 predicted proteins | sample BB_2_MG_FD_140370 | JGI IMG/M metagenome (GOLD analysis project Ga0193951, IMG submission 140370) | Microbial mat bacterial communities from the Broadkill River, Lewes, Delaware, United States - BB_2_MG | ecosystem: Environmental > Aquatic > Freshwater > River > Microbial mats | place: USA... | reverse complement strand
GAAACTAAAGGTAAGGTTCCTAACCAAACAATTTTTGCTGTTGGTTTAATTATGGATTCTGATTCATTAGCTAAAGCATTATAGATAAAATCAGGATCAATTTCGGTTTCAGGTATTTCAAAATCGAACCATTCTTGTAACGACATATCAAACCCAATACCATGCATAAAATTAAAGAGTGATTTCTTTAATCCGAAACTAAATTGCGAATGATCAATTCCGGTAGAATCTATAAAATCAACATCATTATTAGCAAAACTGATGTTTTTATAATTTGGAGTAATACCATAATCTTCGGGATGTAAACCAACAGGACTATGTGCTGTTAATGCAAATTGATGCCAGAAACCAGATTGCAACACACCAACTTCAAAGAGCTGTCTTACCATCTCGAGACTATCAACCGTCTCTTGAACCGTTTGCGTAGGGTAACCATACATTAAATATGAATGTACCATAATATTCGCTTCGGTGAAATTGCGTGTTACTTGTGCCACTTGCTCAACGGTTACACCTTTATCTATCAATTTTAGTAAACGATCGGATGCGACTTCTAAGCCACCAGAAACCGCAATACAACCAGAAGCTTTCAGTAAAATACAAAGATCTTGAGTAAAGTTTTTCTCAAATCTTATGTTGGTCCACCAGGTAACGCTGAGGTTACGTTTTAAAATTTCGAGCGCTAAGGCTTTCATTAAAGATGGAGGAGCAGCTTCATCTACAAAATGAAATCCACTATCTCCAGTTTGTTCTACTAAGGTTTCCATTCGGTCTACCAATATGCTGGCAGCAATGGGTTCGTAAATCTTTATATAGTCTAATGAAATATCGCAAAATGTGCATTTTCCCCAATAACAACCATGGGCCATGGTGAGTTTGTTCCATCTGCCATCGCTCCATAAACTGTGCATTGGGTTGGCAATTTCTATAACTGAAATATATTGATCTAATAATAGATCGGAATAATCAGGAGTGCCAAGATCAGCTTGTTTGTAATCGGGTTGTGTAGTATTGTTTTTATAAACGATGCTGTCGTTTTCGAGAACGAAAGTGCGTTTGTATTCCATTTCTGAGATGCTTCGTTTTGGCGCAGAATGACAAACGTTTTTATAGAGTAACTCAATTGGTAATTCGCCATCGTCTAAGGTTATAAAGTCGAAAAACTCAAACACTCTGACATCTGAAACTGAGCGTAATTCAGTATTTGGAAATCCGCCTCCCATGGCAATTTTAATCTCAGGATAATTTGCTTTTATAAATTGTGCACAGCGAAATGCACTGTATAAATTTCCAGGAAAAGGCACTGAAAAACAAACCAACTTAGGTTGTGTTTCTTTAAGTTGAGCGTCTAAAATCTCTAATGTAATTTGATCGATATAAGTTTCATCATCCTGTAGTTGCGCATAGAGCTTGTCAAAAGCATTAGCACTTTGCCCTAAGCGTTCAGCATAACGACTAAATCCGAAGTCAGGATCAATACACTCCACAATAAAATCAGATAAATCTTCAATATACAAAGTCGCTAAATGTTTCGCTTTATCCTGTGTTCCCATCGCACCAAAGGCGTAATCCATATCATCTAACTGATCAAATCGAGAGGCTTGCGGTAAAAAGTTTGTGGTACAAATTTGCCGAGCGAATGTTGGGTTTTTTCCTTGAAGAAATAAAATGATGTCATCTAAAGACTTTATATAATGATCCTTTAAAGCATAAATACGTTCACAGTTTTCAGTTTGAATACGATCGTTTTCAAAAGCCAGATGAAAAATTTCTTCAAAGGTTTCTTTTTTGAATAACTCTAAAATCACTTCAATACCCAAATCCATTTGAAACGCGCCAATCCCTTTGGTATTCAAAAACCCTTTAAGATAGGCAGTTCCAGGATACGGAGTGTTGAGTTGTGTAAATGGAGGCGTTATGAGTAAGAGGTCTTTCACAGGTTGAAATTGATGTTGAAACAGTTTGATGCAAATATAAAGGTAATATTGTTGGTTACTTTTAATTTGAATAGAAGTACTGATGTCAGTTCGAGTTATTCCGTTTTTCAGGAATTGTATAGAGAAGCTTTTTGTATACGAGCTGTTCTCGATACATTTATTCCTTCTTCGTTTCACTTCAAGCGAATAAACACTCGAACTGACGATTTTGGATTGCTTGAGTGTTTTTACTTTCTATTAATCCTCTACGTCAGTTCGAGTGATTTTTTTCTTTTTAAAAATTTGTATCGAGAACCTTTTTATGCGAATTGTTCTCGATACATTTATTCCTTTTTCGTTTTACTTCAAATGTCTAAACACTCGAACTGACGATGTTGGTGTGTTTGAGTGTTTTTACTTTCTATTAATCCTCTACGTCAGTTCGAGTGATTTTTTTCTTTTTAAAAATTTGTATCGAGAACCTTTAGTTATACGAACTGTTCTCGATACATTTATTCCTTTTCCGTTTTACTTCAAATGTCTAAACACTCGAACTGACGATGTTGGTGTGTTTGAGTGTTTTTACTTTCTATTAATCCTCTACGTCAGTTCGAGTGATTTTTTCCTTCAAAAAATCGTATCGAGAACCTTTTAGTGCACGAGCTGTTCTCGATACATTTATTCGCTTTCCGTTACACTTCAAACGAATAAACAATCGAACTGACGATGGTGGTTCGTTTGGTTGATTTAGTTTTCTATTTAAGCTCTACGTCAGTTCGAGTGATTTTTTCTTTCAAAAAATTGTATCGAGAACCTTTTAGGAAACGAGCTGTTCTCGATATATTTCTTTATTCTTCGTTTTACTTCGAATAAAGAAACACTCGAACTGACGATTGTGTAAAGCGAGATAAATAGTTTCACCCATTCCTCAAAATCTCAGCAACAGCTTGCTGATACGCTCTCGGATTATTAGCCTTTTTTATTTTCTTAAATGTCTTTCGTGGATCTGAAAACGACTGTGCAAAGTATTCCCAAAAGCCTTGCATTTTCATTTTAATCGGTGTTGGTCCAGATAATGCGGCATCATACTGATGGTAAATAGTATCATGGAATTCTCTAAAAATTTCCCATCGGTTTTCTGGGTATTCAGTCGTGTTGTTTTTTATCATACTTGGTAAAAACGGATCAGCGATTAATCCTCTACCAATCATAAAATGATCGATACTCGGAAAACGCGTTTGCATTTCTTTCAATTTAGCCACAGATGTAATGTCGCCATTATAATACAATTTGTGTTTAGTACTTTCAATACATTTCTGAAAAGCATCAAGATTCACTCCTCCTTTATAAAGTTGTTTGCCAATGCGTGCATGAATGGCAATATTTTTAAGTGGATAAGCATCAAGAATAGGGAAGGTGTCTAATATTTCTTCAGGATTTTCATAACCCATTCGCATTTTCATAGAAACCACAATGTCCGTTTCTTTGTGTACACGTTCTAAAATGTGATTGATTTTTTCAGGATCGCAAATCAATCCAGAACCCATGCCTCTGTTGGTGACCATTGGATACGGACAACCTAAATTCCAATTAAGCTCTTTATAACCTAACTCTTGAATATAGTCGACAACAAATAAAAATTCGTCAGCACTATTGGTCATAATTTGTGGAATGACTTTGAGTTCTGAATTGTTTTCGAGCTGTAAATCTATCTTATAAGAGTTCTTTATTATTAATTTTTTATTGAATCGAATGTAGGGAGCATAAAACGTATCAATGCCACCAAAATACTGATTAAACGCATTCCGAAATCGGAAGTCCGTAAACCCTTGTAGAGGTGATGATAACAGTGTAATTGACATTTCGTTTTATGTTTTCTAAATTGATTTTTTTACAACCGCTAAATAACAAAAAACAAATGTATTAATCTGAGGATAATGCTTGGTTTATTATTTTAAGTGCGCTTTAAAAAAGGCAATGGTACGTTCCCAAGAAAGCGTTGCAGCGGCTTTATCATAACGCGGTGTGGTATTGTTATGGAAACCATGATTCACTTCAGGATAAATATAAGCTGTGTATTCAATATTGTTGGTTTTTAATATTTTCTCAAAAGCCGGCCAACCAGCATTAACTCTAGTATCTAATTCTCCGTATTGGAGTAGAAGAGGAGCTTTAATCTTTACAGCATCTTCAGCTTCGGGTTGTCTACCATAATAAGGAACTGCTGCGCCTAAGTCTGGTAAGCGAACAGCCATCATATTAGAAATCCAGCCTCCAAAACAAAAACCTACAACACCAACATTACCATCGCAATTGTCATGATTTTTGAGATGATGGTATGCGGCAATAAAATCTTCTAGCATTTCCTGTTGATTACGCTCTTTTTGCATCGCTCTTCCGTCATCATCATTACCTGGGTAACCACCAAGTGGACTTAACGCATCTGGCGCTAATGAAATGAAACCTTCTTTTGCTGTGCGTCGTCCCACATCTTCGATATATGGATTTAAACCTCTGTTTTCATGTACAACAATGACACCTGGTAATTTGGTTTTATTGTCTTTTGGTTGCGATAAAAGCCCTTTTATTGAGCCACCTCCTTTTGGAGATTCGTAAGTGATAAATTCCGAATCTAAAGTTGGATCATCTGGTTTTATCATTAAGTTAGAAATGTAATCTGGTGACATAAAACTCATTAAAGACGATAAGGTGATACCACCAACAGCATAGACTCCAAGTTTTTCTACAAATTGTCTTCGGTTAAGTTTGTTATGCGCATAGTCATCATATAAATCGAAAACTTCTTGTTTGATATCTTCTTTTTTTAAGTCTTTCATAGTTTTACGTTTTAATTAAACTAAGCATGAGCACTTAAGCGCGCTAAATTATTATTGTACTCGTTTTAATACCATGGTGTCTTCACCAAAAGTAGTAGGTCTTGTAGTATCAAAAGCCATATTAAAGTTTATGGTGTTTCTATCCGTAAATTCAGCAATGCCAAGAATTTTTTTAGATTCGCCACTTTCAATTTTTGTCAATGTAAAATCGACTTCAATCGGAGTGGTATTGTAGTTAATGGTATAGGTCATTTTTCCTTTTTTGCCCTTCATATAGAATTCTTTACCTCCCATAACTTGTCCGTCTATTTCAAAAGCAGCATAGCCTTCAGAATCAAAAATTAAATAGCCAATTTGATTTTGGTCTTCGCCAATCCACTTGCCTACAATGGTTTCTTTCTGGCTTGTTGTAAGTAATACTAAAGGGATAATAAAAAATGTAAATAGATACTTCATGGTCTTTGGGTTTTAAAATACTTTATTTAAAAAACGTTGAATATTTTCTTGATTTGATTGCACTAACGCTTCACGAGCAGCGGTAATATCAACAGGTTTTTTGTCTTGAGACAGTTTAAATTTACCTTCCCAATCGGTAATGGTAATTTCAAACATTACAATATAATCAAGATTTTTATCTAAACGCGGATTATTGGCATTTAATGTATAGCGATGTTCTGGAGCCTCTAAACATTCTGTCATGGTAATTAAGGATTGTTTTAGAGCCATTTTATCCAAATTGAGCTTTACTTTTCCTTTGATATGTACCTTAATATAGTTCCAAGTTGGTAATTGTGTGGTTGTATAAATGCTAGGTGAAATATAACAATCAGGCCCACTAAAAATAACCGAAATGTCGTGGTTGTTTTTTAATAATTTGGTTTGTGGGTTGTTAATATCAATATGACCTATAAGTTTACCGTTTTCATAAATTAACGGTAAATGAGTAATGAAAGGCTGATTGTTATGTACAGAAATTACCGTAGCTAGCGGATATGTTTTTATCACTTCGATGAGGTGATCTTTGTTATTTTCTTGATGATGTTCTGGAGGATAATTCATGTTTTATCTGCCTAAATAAGTTTTAAGATATCATTTTTTTAATTTATACTAAATTATTGACTTTCGAAATTTACAATTTTTTATCTTTAGTGCATGTCAGGGAAACCAACTTCATTTTCAATTAAAAATTGGTCGCAAGATGACCAGCCTCGAGAAAAACTAAGAGATAAAGGCAAAACGGCACTTAGCGATGCAGAATTAATTGCTATTTTAATTGGATCGGGTAATAGGGATGAAAGTGCGGTAGCCCTATGTAAACGCATTTTTGCTACTGTAGACAACAATTTAAATGCTTTAGGTAAAATGTCTCTGGCGCAATTAATGGAATTTAAAGGTATTGGTGAAGCTAAAGCTATATCTATCGTTGCAGCTTTAGAGTTAGGACGCCGTCGTCGGTTAGAGGATGCCATGATGTTAGATAAGATTTCATCGAGTCGTTCCGTTTTTAATGTGATGCAACCTATTATAGGAGAGTTACCTCATGAAGAGTTTTGGATACTCTACCTTAACAATTCTAATAAAGTGATTCGTAAAAACCAATTGAGTAAAGGTGGTATTACAGGTACTTTGGTAGATGTTAGATTGGTTCTTAAAACAGCACTCGAAGTTGGAGCAATAGCTTTAATCTTATGCCACAACCATCCTTCGGGAACCTTAAAACCTAGCCAAGCGGACAAAGACATTACTTACAAACTAAAAAATGCCGCTAAAAGCTTAGACATTTCGGTTTTAGATCATCTTATTATAACAGAAAATGCATATTATAGTTTTGCGGACGAGAATCTTATGGGATAAATTATAAATATCTCAGCTTATAAGGTAAAAGGAACCCATAGAATTTGTTACTTTTAGCTTTTGCAAATTGCACTACCTATGCTTTTAGTCTATACACATAAAATAACACCACGCGTTACGTATACGTTTAAGCACATCTGCAAACGTATATTGGGTATAGAGGTGCGTTTCACGTCTAAGGTTGAGGATTTTATAGCACACGATAGTCTTAAAATGTCGTATACAAAGCAACCTTTAAGTAGTGAGTTGTTTATTAGAAGTAACGATTTGCTATTTGAAACAGGATTATCGGATATAGATATCAATGTACAAACATGGGAGAATACTAAAGGTTTTTTTCCTACAGGTGAACGAAGCGATTTGCCTTTTGATATTTTTGCAGCAGCATTTTATTTACTCAGTAGATATGAAGAATATTTGCCACATGTTAAGGATGATTATGGTCGGTTTTTGGCTTCAGAAAGCTTAGCATTTGTAAATAAATTTTTACAGCAACCTGTGGTCGATATTTGGGCCTATAAACTTAAAAATGTTTTAAGTGAGCGATTTCCAAATTATGAGTTTCCTGAAAGATCTTATAATGTTCAGCCAGTTATAGATGTGCCCATGGCTTATTATTTTAAAAACAAAGGTTTTTTAAGAACTATAGGCGGCACCTTAAATGATCTTAGACGTTTGCGCTTAAAACAATTGTATTTTCGTTATTTGGTGCTTTTTGGGTTTAAACGCGATCCTTACGATACGTTTAAGTGGATTATAAGGAGGCAAAAACAGCACAAATTTAAATTTACGGTACTGTTTTTAATCGGTGACTATTCAACATATGATAAAAATATAAATACCAATAAAAAGGATTTTATTTCTCTTATGAAGTCTGTAGCCGATTATTGCGATGTTGGTTTAAAGGCGTCTTACTTTTCACTAACAGATATTTCTATTTTAAAAAAGGAAAAACTTAAAATGGAATCTATAACGCATACCGATTTAAAAGCGGTACGTCACTCGTTTTCGAAATTGAATTTACCAACCTCGTATCGAAATTTGGTAGAATTAGAAATTCATCAAGATTATACTATGGGCTATATAAATACGTTGGGTTTTAGAGCTGGTACATGTACTCCTTTTCAGTTTTACGATTTGGATTATGAGGTGCAAACTCCTTTGCAAATTAACCCTTATCACTGTCTCGATTTTGGGTTGTTAAAATATAATTCGTTACTCGATAAGACAGAGCATTTACAAAAAATAATTAATGAAGTCAAAGCTGTTAATGGGACGTTTACAACCGTATTTCATAATTATAGTTTTAGTGATTTAGACCGTTGGAAAGGCTATAGGTCGCTATTTAATTTAATTTTAGAATCTGCAGAATGACAAAGGCTATAAAGCATATTTTTTTTGATTTGGATCATACACTTTGGGATTTTGATAAAAATTCTGGATTAACTTTTGAAAAGATATTTAAAACAAATAATATTGATATCGATTTGAATGACTTTTTACAAGTTTATGAACCTATTAATTTCGAATACTGGAAACTTTATAGAGAAGAGAAAGTAACCAAATCGGCATTGCGATACGGAAGATTAAAAAAAACCTTCGATGGAGTAGGAGTTAAGGTAGAAGATGATCTAATAAATCTTTTATCTAACGCTTATATCGATGAGTTAACCTCCTTTAACCATTTGTTTGAAGGTACATTTGATATTTTAGATTATTTAAAAGAAAGGTATCAATTACATATTATTACTAATGGATTTGAAGAAGCACAAGAAAAAAAATTAGTGAGTTCTAAGATTAAAAAGTATTTTAATACCGTAACAAATTCTGAAATGGTAGGTGTAAAGAAGCCCAACCCTAAAATATTTAACTTTGCCTTGGCGTTAGCTAAAGCAGATGCCAATGAGAGTATAATGATTGGTGATAATATTGAAGCAGATATCGAAGGAGCTCATAATATTGGTATGGATACCATTCATTTCGATTATAAAAATTGCCATACAAATCATCGTTTTAAACGCATTACGAATTTAAAAATGCTTATTAATCACCTTTAAAAAATATAATAATGTTTAAGAAAATACTTTTTACTATTTCATTTGTTCTCATAAGTATTTATGGTAATGCACAAAAAAATATTAATGATTATAAATATATCATTATACCAAAGGCATTTGAATTTTCTAAAAGCGATGACCAATACCAACTAAATTCATTAACAAAATTTCTTTTTAATAAGTATGGTTATAAAGCCTACGCTATTGATGAACTTTCGGAAGATTTAAAAAAGGATCGTTGTTTAGCGCTAACAGCAGATGTGTCTAATGATGAAGGTGGTATGTTTAAAACCAAGTTAGAAATTATATTGAAAGACTGTTATAACGAAGAGGTTATGAGATCTAAAATAGGAGAATCTCGTATAAAAGAATTTAAAAAAGCGTACCATGAAGCCTTAAGAGATGCTTTTAAAACATTTCAAGATTTAGATTATAAATATGAAGGCAAGGCTGTTGTAAATAGTATGCCCAAGTCAGAACCTCAAATAGACGAAAAACCAATGCAGACAGCAAAGCAGGTTTCTCAACCTACACCTAAAAAAGACACAACAACAACAACAACAACAAAGCCGGTAGAAGTACCTAATGATTCAAACACAGAAATTTATTATGCACAATCTATTCTTAATGGTTATCAGCTTGTAAATTCAGAACCAAGAATTGTAATGATTTTATTGAATTCTTCAGCAAAAGAAGTCTTTATTGTTAAGGATAAAAATGCCATCGTTTTTAAGAAAGATGGACAATGGATTTATTCTGAAAATGATGGTAAAACTACCTCAAAAAAGGTGTTAAAGATTAAATTTTAAGACTTTTTATACAACCAATAATTAATAGCCATATTTATCTTTCCAAAGCATTTTAAGATGGTTGCGTTGGGCTTGCTCTCTTGTATTGTTTCCTGGGTTATATAATTTAGTATTGGCTATTTCTTTAGGTAGAAATTCTTGTGCGGCAAAATTATTCTCGTAGTTGTGGGAGTATTTATAGTTATCTCCATAGCCCAACTCTTTCATCAGTTTAGTCGGAGCGTTTCTCATTGCAATAGGTACTGATAAGTCTCCAGTTTCTCTGACTAATTGTTGTGCTCTACCAATAGCTTCATACGCTGCATTACTTTTAGGAGAACTCGCTAAATAGGTGGCGCATTGACTTAAGATTATTCGAGATTCAGGATTTCCAATAACTGATACCGCCTGAAATGTGTTGTTTGCAATAACCAAAGCTGTTGGGTTGGCATTACCAATATCTTCACTAGCTAAAATTAATAAGCGCCTTGCTATAAATTTTACATCTTCACCACCTTCAATCATTCGAGCTAAATAATACACCGCGGCATTTGGATCACTACCTCGAATCGATTTTATAAATGCAGAAATAATGTCATAGTGTTGCTCTCCCGTTTTATCATAACGAGCGGCTTGGTTTTGCACTTGTTTAGTTACTAAATCATTGGTAATAACAATAGAATCGCTTTCAAAAGAAGCGACTAATAATTCAAAAATGTTAAGTAGTTTTCTAGCGTCACCTCCCGATAAACGCAATAAGGCTTCCGTTTCTTTTAATTCAATATTTAATTTTGAAAGTATGGTGTCTTCTGTAATAGCACGTTCTAATAAAGCTTCTAAATCTGTTTTGCTAAAAGCGTTTAAAGTATAGACTTGACATCTTGATAATAATGCAGAAATAACCTCAAAACTCGGATTTTCTGTGGTTGCGCCAATTAATGTCACCCATCCTTTTTCAACAGCTTCTAATAACGAATCTTGCTGCGATTTACTAAACCTATGGATTTCGTCAATAAACAAAATAGGATTTTTTGCAGTAAACAAACCTCCACTTTTTTTGGCTTTATCTATAACTTCTCTAATATCTTTAACTCCAGAATTGATTGCACTAAGTTTAAAGAAAGGACGCTCAGATTCGTTGGCGATAATATGAGATAATGTTGTTTTTCCTATACCAGGTGGTCCCCAAAAAATCATAGAAGGAATAACTCCACTTTTAATCTGTTGATAAAGCATGCCATCCTTACCAACTAAATGTTGTTGACTCAAATAGTCGTCTAATGTATGTGGTCGTAAACGTTCAGCTAATGGAGTATTCATACTTCAAAATTACAAAATGCTTTTGTGATGGATTAACGAAATCGATGAAAATCATATTAAAATTACATCGAGTGTCGTTTCATGATTCTGCCATTATTTCAGACCAACTAATTTTGGTTACAAATTTGAAAGACCTTTTCTAAATTTGATTATGAGTACACCACAACACTTTAAATATTCTAACAATATCATCATCTATCCTTTAATGATATTATTTACTAATTGGTTGGTGTTTTGGTATCAAGTACGGATTGATAGCGGCATAAAAGCTTATGGCATTAGACCACAAGAATTAGAAGGGCTTATAGGAGTTGTGGCGAGTCCGTTTCTACACGGAGATATACATCATATTTATAATAATTCTATTCCCCTTTTGGTACTCTCCGTAGCATTATTTTATTTCTACAATAAAATAGCGTGGAAAGTTATTGGGTTTGGTATTTTGCTTTCTGGATTTATGACTTGGTTTATTGCCAGCTCAGGAAATCATATTGGTGCGAGTGGATTAGTATATGTCTTAGTTAGCTTTATTTTTTTTAAAGGTATTTTTGCAAAACATTATAGACTTATAGCTTTATCACTGGTTGTTATTTTTCTTTATGGAAGCATGATCTGGTACGTTTTTCCTATAAAAAGTGGTATGTCTTGGGAAGGCCATCTCAGTGGTTTAATTACGGGATTGGTATTTGCTTTAATATTTAGAAAACAAGTTGCTAAACCTGAGCGTTACACATGGGAAGAGCCAGATTACAACGAAGAAGATGATCCGTTTATGAAGCATTTTGATGAAAACGGCAATTTTATTGAGTTCGAGCCCGAGGTTGAAAATGAAGCTGAAGCCGAAATTGAATCTAAAATAAATCAATCTCCAAGTATCAATTACATTTATAAGAAAAAAGGAGATTGAATTTTATGGGACCAAAATCACCTCAGGTAGCTCGAGTTAAAACATAATTCAAGTGATTTCTATGTTACAATTTTCGTTAAAGCTTAATTACGTTGTCTAACCGCTTCATATAGGAATGCTCCACAAGCAACAGAAACATTTAAAGATTCTATTTCACCAAGTATCGGAAGTTTGGCTTGTTCGTCTACTATTTTTAATACGGAAGGATTAATACCTTTGCCCTCGGATCCCATAATGATGGCACACGGTTCTTTAAACGAAACGTCATAAATGTAGTCTTTAGCCTTTTCTGTGGCCGCAATTACTTTAATTCCTGAAGACTGCATATGAAAAACGGCATCTTTAATATGGTCTACTTTACAAATAGGTATTTTAAAAATGGCACCAGCACTTGTTTTTATAGTATCACCATTAATTGGTGCTCCTCCTTTTTTCTGTATAATTATACCATTCACACCAGTACATTCTGCCGTTCTAACAATAGCTCCAAAATTTCTAACATCGCTTAATTGATCTAATAAAAGAAACAAAGGAGTTTGATCAGATTCAATAACTCGCATCACTAAATCGTCGATATCATGAAATTCAATTGGAGAAATTTGAGCAACAGCACCTTGGTGATTGCCTCGGGTTAATCGGTTTAATTTTTCAACCGGAACGTATGATGAATTAATGCCTCCTGCTCGTATGGCCTGTTCCAATTCTTGAAACAATTCACCATGTAGACCTTTTTGCATAAAAACTTTATCAATTGTTTCGCCAGATTTTATGGCTTCAATAATGGCTCTAGTTCCAAAAATGGTGGTTTCGTTTTTCATAGGGCAAAGTTATGTAAAGAAATTTGTAATTAATTAATGCGATGCACTTTTAAATAAAAAAATCTCCAACAGCATATTACTGTTGGAGATTTTATGATATTAAGTAAAATTAATATTGTTTATTAATTCTGATCACCTGATGTTAAATTTGGATTAGCATCAATTTCAGCTTGAGGAATTTTCCAAATCCATGCATCATTTATCGATGGTTTTGCTTGAGTAAACCCATCTTGGTATAAGGTCTCTGAGGCACCGGATCCTCCATTAGCGCCATGATCTATGCCTTCATCCCAACGTATTTTATCAGAGTATGTAAAACCTTCTCCGTATAATTCTACACCACGTTGAAACTTAATCTGTTCCATTAAACTCGCTTGAGTAGAGTAAATTGAAGCGTCAAATGCTGAATCTCTAGCTTCTCCTAAAGCTTGTAATGCTGCTTGTGCTGCAGGAATGTTAGGTATCATAGCCTTTGCTTCTGCCTCTATTAAGTACATCTCTGAAGAACGCATGTAAATAATATCATCGGGATCTGTAGTGCCAGGATTGGCATTTCGTAATTTAACATGCATATAAGGGTGTAAATTAAAACTAGATGATAAACCATACTGAGAACGAATAGCATCTCTTCTATCATTAAATACATCTTCGTCTGTATAATTAGGATCATTACCAAATCCTCCTTCTCCATTAGCAGCAGAAGTATTAGTATTGGGCGCATCAGCTAAAAATAAGTCTTTTCTGTAATCGGTGTCCGGAATTTGATTATACAATCTTTTATCAATTAATTTAGGATTGTTTCTGACTTGACTACCATTAAAGGTATTACTAGCTAAATAAAAGTAAGATCGGAAATAGGTTGTTTCGGTGCCTATATTATTACTTCCCCAAATGACTTCAGATAAGTTGTTAGTGTTAAATCCTGACTTATAATCATCTTCTCCCATTAATGGATAGTCTTGTCGAGCGGTTGCTGCTGCACTAGCTGCGGTACTCCAATCACCACTAGCTAAAGCAATACGTGCTTTAATGCCGTAGGCTACATCAATATTGAGTTGCGATTTAAATTTAGGATCTCCGGTTTGTCTTGGTGTGGCATTTTCAAAATATGAAATAGCAGTATTGATGTCAGATCTACATTGGTCATAAATTTCTTGTACTGTTGATCTTGCTTCACTTTCAAAAGGTGCTTCAGAAGCAAATAATAAGGGTACTCCAGGGTCTGTAGATGGGTTCCCAATTAAATAGCCTTTTGCATAATGCGTCACTAAATCATGGTAAGCAAATGCTCTGTAAGTATAAGCTTGTCCTAAAATTTCTCTCAATCTGTCATCTTCAGGTATACTTCCGTTTGTCGCCTTGTTAATAATGGCATTGGTGCTCGCTATAACGTGGTAGCGCTGATACCATAATTGCTCTGTTGTAAGTGAAGTTTCTTGTGTGTGTGAGGTCCATCTTGCTTCATCTTGCCATCCTAAATTATTGGCGGATGCAGAATGGATTAACCCACCGCCTAAATTATCTCCTAGAGGTACCCAATAGTGATTCCCAGATCTATAACTGTCACCACCAGAGATTAAGGTCTGTGGTTGTGCATACTGCAATCGGTGTAATCCATTAAGTATTAAAGCCATATTGTCTGCAGTGGCTAAAGCGTCGTTAGAAGAAATTGCATCCGTAGGAGATGTTTCTAAGAAATCTTCTTCACAAGAGGCTACCGTTAAGGCTAGGCCTAATAGTAGTGTTATTTTTATTTTTTTATACATAATATATAAGTTTAAGTTTGTTAATTAAAATGATACATTTAATCCTAAAGAGAAAATTCTACTTGGACTATAATCATTTCCTGAACCTGTACCAGATAAGTTATACTGAGGATCTAAACCTGTTCTTTTACTTTTAAGATATAGGTTTTCACCTGATACGTATAATCTAAGATTATCCATTTTGAGAGCATCGGTCAGCTTATTGTTAAAGGTATATCCAATGTTAACATTTTTTAAAGACCAGAATGAAGCATCTGTTAAAAACCTAGTGGATTGCGTTCTTACCAAGTCGATATTTCCATTTTGAAGTCTTGGGACATTAGTCACGTCTCCTGGCTCTCTCCACGCATTCAATATGTCTGGGTGAAACGAACGTCCGTAAGTTCCGCTATGCATCATTGCAGAATAACCGTTATCTAGAACTTTGCCTCCAATACCATAAGTGATTAAGAAATCTAAAGAAAACCCTTTATAAGTTATACTGTTTGATACTGAGCCTAGAAAATCTGGAATTGAACTGTCTCCGGTGTATGCTCTTTCTGTTTCTTCCCAGTCATTGGTGGTTTCTTGAACCCCGTTGGCATCAAATACAGGAACACTGTTACCATCATCATCTAATTCATACATGTAAAATAATTGATCACCATTATCTGGGTCTACGCCAGCGGTGTGAAGTAAATAAAAATCATAGCGTGAACGTCCTGATTCCCATCGTTTCGATCCATTGATGAATGGGTCTGGAAGTGCAGTGATTTCGTTTTTAAATGTTGAGCCTTGTAATGTTAAATCCCATGTAAAATCATCTTTATTGGCAAGGTGTGCTGTTAATCCAATTTCGAAACCTGAATTATACATATCACCAATGTTTGTTGGGAATTCATTTAACCCGTTACTTAATGCTATTGGTAAATCATATAATAGGTCAGTAGAATTTTTCTTATAATATTCAAAAGAACCGTCTATAAAATTATTGAATAGTGTGAATTCTAAAGCTATGTCGTAACTCGATGATGTTTCCCATTGTAAATCTGCATTACCAATTTCTTGCCATACTAATGCAGGATCAGCAGCATTGGATGTTAACCCATATCTAGGTTGAGATAAGAAAAAGTCTAATAAGTTATCATTTCCTACTTCACCGTAAGATGCTCTAATTTTTAATTTATCGATAAAGCTCACATTATCCATAAATTTTTCTTGATCTATTCGCCATGAAGCGCCTACAGAATAAAAAGTACCCCATCTTGACTGTTTGTCGAATACAGAAGAGGCATCTCTTCTAACGGAAGCACTTAAGTAATATTTATCATCGTAGTTGTAATTAGCTCTTAAAAAGTAACCTTCTAGAGTTTTGTTCGTTGTTGCTCCTCCTAAGCTTACGGGTTCAGAGAAATTATCAAACTCATAAATGCCTTCGACTACTTGTGTTATAGCTGTAGCGTTATTACTAGTGTATGTTCTATCAAAACTCTCGTGTCCTGCCGTGATATCAACATTGTGTACGCTGCCAAAAGAATTAGAATATGTTAAAATTTGATTGAAATTTTCAACCTCTCTTCTAAATCTTAATTCTGCATATCTACCAGTTGGCTGTGCATCTCCAATGATGTTATTTTCATAACTTTTATTTATGCCTTCATTAATATCTCTTCCATAGTTTACTTTAAAGTTTAAACCTTCTAATATTTTTGCATCTGCATAATATCTAAAACCATAGGTGTTATTTTGGTTGTTTTCGTCGTTTAAAACAAGTTCTTGTAATGCATGACGATCTTGATTAGTTGGTCTGGACCCAATATTGTATTCTGGATATCCAGATCCATTGTCATAAACAGGATTTCCAGAGACATCTCTAACTAAGTTTCCGTCTAAATCATTTACGTATACAGGGTAGATAGATCCAATATTTTTAGCAAAACTAAAGGGATTTGCTATGCTTCCTTCACCTCCGTTAGCAGGACCGTTGGACTCTGATATAGTAACATTAGCACTACCTCCCATTGTTAACCAATCATTAACATTAAAATCGGCATTTAACCTAGTGGTGAGGCGATTATAGTCTGATGTTACAACGTAGCCGTCTTCATCTAAGTAAGATGTAGAGAAAAATATTTTGTGGTTATCTCCTCCACCTGCTACATTAACATTGTAATTCGTCCTTACACCTGTTCTACGTAAAACATCATACCAATCTAAAGATTTATAGATTACTTGAGCATTAGGGTTTAATTGTCCATCGGTTCCAACAATTTGATCATTAGCAACATTGAATGGGTTATAGCCTAATTGGTTATAAATGTTTTCAGAGGCAAATACAGGGTCGCCACCTGCGGCACTTGAGTTCTTTAGCGCCTCCCACATAGTTTCGTAGTAATCACCAGGACCTATGTAATCGTATTCAGGTATTGCATTTGTTACATAACCCGTTTGCACTGATACATTTGTTTTAATTCTTCCTTTTATTCCACTTTTTGTGGTTATAAGGACAACGCCATTAGCTGCTCGAGACCCGTATAATGATGTTGATGCTGCATCTTTAAGAATTGTAAAAGATTCAATGTCCTCTTGATTAATGGTGCTTAATGCTCCTTCAAACTGAATGCCGTCAACAATATATAGAGGGCTAGAAGATCCGTTTAATGTACCAACTCCGCGTATTACAATATTCGGAGAAGAACCTGGTTGTCCAGAAGGTGACGTAAATTGAACACCTGTTGCTCTTCCTTCAATTGCAGCAATCGGTGAGGTAACACTTCTTAATGCTAAATCTTTTTCCCCAATGACACTTGCAGATCCTGTAAATGCTTCTCTACTCGAGGTTCCAAAGGCGACGACGACGACTTCATCTAACGTAGAAGAATCTTCTGATAATGTTACATTCATAGTGTTTGAGTTCCCTACCTTAACTTCTTCAGTTTTAAGGCCTATATAGCTAATAACGATAGTATCTCCTACGTTAGCTGTAATAGAAAATTTACCGTCAAAATCTGTTTGAGTACCCGTTGTTGTTCCTTTAATAACGATATTTACTCCGGGTAAGGGTAGTCCGCTCTCATCGGACACCACTCCTGAAATTGTTTTTTCTTGCGCAAATACTAATTGAGCAAAAACCACTAATAAAAGTGTGAAAATTCCTGTGTAGTTTGTTTTCATATTGTTATATATTAAATGTGATTGTTATCAAATTTGATAAAATTTTGTTAAAAAACCTATTATTATTCAATATATGTTTATAAATTAAGATGTCGATATAATGTGGAAGCCTGTCCAATTCAAGGCCTGCGTGGTTATTTTTTGTCCTGCTAAAATAGGTGGTGTAAGTTTTTCTCTTAAAAGGTAGCTGTCAAACTAAGATGTATTTTAGAATCCGATAATTTAAATTGTCGGTTTTCTGTTTTTCCGCTAGAATAATTTAAACGAAAAAGCCCTGCATTGGTAAGCAAACCTAGGCCAAATCCAAAACCAAAAAGTTTCTCCTTGCTTTCTGTAAGTTTATTTTCAAAATAGGCAGCGTCTAGAACTGAGTGAACATATAGACCAGAGCCTAAGCGGTAGCGGTATTCCGTGCTTAATACTCCGTATAGATTTGCAACTAAGCTGTTTTCTTCAAACCCTCTGATAGAGTTAATGCCTCCAAATCGAAACAGTTCATTATCTAAATAATTATCGGAAAAGAGTGTAGCACCATTTAGCCTAGCATAAAAGCTGTTTTTTAGATTAAGATTAAATACCTTATATGCGTCTATGGTAAACATGCTTTGGTTTTGGGAAGTAATATCATCGGTTCTGTTTCCAAATCCTGATGAAAAATCGAACCAAAAATTTACTGGAAATAAAGGATCGTTAAATTGAGGTTTTGTATAGTTATAATGAACCGTATAATAATTAGATTTGTAATCGTTTAAGATCTCTGTATTATTTTCTAACAAATTGGTAGATGTGGTGGTGCTGATTCCGATACCTACTTTGTGGTGCGCGTTTACTAGATAATTTATTTTCGCATATTGTTTAGCTGTTAGAAATGTGGAATCTTTTCTAAAAATATTAAGCCCAACTTGCAGTCCAATTGGAGAGCGAAAGATATAAGGTAAATCTGCATCGACATTAAAAGTTTGCTGATCTATGTCATCACTTTTATAAAAAAGGTTCAGCGTTTCACCATAGTTTAAATTGTTAATTAGCCTTAGGTCAATATACCCGTCAAATTCAAGTTTATTGGTATTTTCATTAGTGCCAAAGCCTAGAAAACCGTCAAAATTATTGGTTTTATTTTTTTCTACATATATATATAGTGTTGTGGAATCTTGGGTAAATAAAACTTCTGGGTCTTTAATTTTAGAAGCAAAACGCAATTCACTTAATAAATCTATTTTTTCTCTTATTGCATTTAGGTTGAAAGATTTTTCTGTCTTCAACTTCATAAAATGTTTTATATAAGACTTCGGGAATTTTTCATAACCTTTAATTACTATATTATCTAATTGCCTTTTTTTATTAGAAACAATTTCTAAGTCGGCCTCAATTAAATCAGAATTTAATTTAGATATTTTAATAAGTTGTATGGTTGAAAATGGGTCACCTTGAGAAGCCATTCTAGTATTCAAGTTCTTTAAATACGTTTCTACTTCAGCGATGGCTAATTCAAAAAATCTATGAGTCGAATTATAAGTAATGTCACTTAATAATTCGGTGTTAAAATTTACATCATAATAAATTCTTATTCTAGGCACTCTTTTTCCAATAAAAAAATGAGCTTCAAAGAGAGAATCATTTTTTCTTATCACTTTACGAATCGTATTATCTATATAGCCGAGTTTGCCTAAAGTTTTTGAAAACAGTGTTATTTCCGTTAGTACCCCTTTATAGTCGTTAAATGTGGTTTTGTAACTGATTGAATCGATACATTTGGTTGCGAGGTCATTTTCACCAGTAATTTTAAGATGAATAGATTGCGCCATACTCTCGCTTGCGAGCATTAGAAGAAATGTAATAAAAATAATACGGCAATAAAACGGCATGAATAGGATATAAAACTAGTCTTATAGTAACGTAAAAATAAGCGATATTATATAGTGAAGGAATTAAAGTTTGTAAATCTTTTAAAAATTAATTCTCAAGTATTTGAATAATAGATATTAATTAGTACATTTGCACCCCTCAAAAGTGAGGATTAATAAAATTTTATATAGAAATATATGCCAACAATTTCACAATTAGTACGAAAAGGAAGAGCCAAAATAACCAAGAAGAGTAAATCGGCTGCTTT
>Ga0193951_1000415_pt1 | contig 19535 bp, 16 predicted proteins | sample BB_2_MG_FD_140370 | JGI IMG/M metagenome (GOLD analysis project Ga0193951, IMG submission 140370) | Microbial mat bacterial communities from the Broadkill River, Lewes, Delaware, United States - BB_2_MG | ecosystem: Environmental > Aquatic > Freshwater > River > Microbial mats | place: USA... | reverse complement strand
TGAGCTAATTAACCCAGTGGCGATGGACGAAGGTTTACGCTTCGCAATCCGTGAAGGTGGTCGTACTGTTGGTGCTGGTGTTGTATCTGCAATCATCGAGTAATTAACACTTTATTGTAGTTAGCCTATTGGTTAGCGAACACAAAAGGTTAATGAATAAAAAAGGTCGCTTCTGCGGCCTTTTTTATTTTTAAAAAAGAAAATATAAAAGCTAATAAAGGATCATCATGTCTTGGCAGTCAACTCTCTCGTGGGAAAATGCACAAAAACGTGCAAAGATATTACAGCAAATCAGGGATTTTTTTGCAGAACGTAATGTTCTTGAAGTGGAAACACCTTCTTTATCTCAAGCAACGGTTACTGATGTACATTTAGAGGGATTAAGTTGCCGTTACAACTTCCTTGCTGACAGTCCTATAAATCAAGCAATTCCTTTGTATTTGCAAACGTCTCCAGAGTTTCACATGAAGCGTTTATTAGCTTCTGGTTATGGTTGTATTTTTCAAATAGCTAAAGCATTTCGTCATGAAGCATTTGGTAAATATCATAATCCAGAATTTACTTTACTGGAATGGTATCGAATTAATTTTGATCACTTTGACCTAATGGCTGAAGTAGGAGAGTTGTTAAAAACGACTTTGCACTGTGCTGAGCCTATCAAGAAAACGTATCAAGAGTTATTCATTGAATATACCGCTCTTGACCCATTAACTGCTTCTCGTGATGATTTACTTACGGTCATTAGTCGTAATAATAAATTAAGCGATTGGTTAGTAAATGAAGATGACAATGATATTTTACTACAGTTTATTTTTTGTGAAATAATTGAGCCAGTAATAGGACAAAATGAGCCGTGTTTTGTTTATAATTTTCCAAGCTCACAAGCATCTTTAGCTAAATTATGTCCTGATGATAATAGGGTGGCACAACGTTTTGAATGTTATTATCAAGGGATAGAATTAGTGAACGGTTTTAATGAGTTAACCAGTCATGAAACTCAAGTCCAACGTTTTCAAGAAGATAATAAAAAAAGAGCAGTGTTAAACTTGCCAGAGAAAGTTATTGATGAAAATTTTATTTCTGCATTATCACATGGTTTACCTCAATGTGCAGGTGTCGCATTAGGTGTTGATCGCTTAATTATGTTGGCTTTGAAGATAGAGCATATTGAACAAGTGATAACTTTTCCCATAGGGAGTGCTTAGTAATTTATCATCAGAGTAATTTTATTAATGTTATAACATATCAATCGTGGTATTATAGTAAAGTGAGTTACCGTATTGTTCATCAGTGTAATATTTGTGGGAAATAGTTTTCTATACCATAGTGTCGTCTGACTCTTATAGACAGCAATGTATGAACGTTAGTATTGTTTATGTTTTATTTGAAAAGTGAAAAACCATGTTAGATCGAATAGGTATTACAGCAACTTCATTATGTGCATTACATTGCATACTTTTGCCTATTTTACTGCCCATTTTACCATTATTAGGTTTGAGCTTTTTAGCTGATCATACTTGGGAGCATGTCTTTTTACTAATGACTGCTGCTTTAGGAACAATAGCCTTGTTTTCGGGGTTTAAACGTTATCATAGACGATTATACCCCTTTTACTTGCTCTATTTAGGTATTGCTCTTTATTGGATAAAACATGATTTTTCGGAAGCATTAGAAATCTATTTTATTACGGGTGGCGCAAGCCTAATCATCGCCGCACATTTTATTAACCTTAAGTTATGTAATAATTGTAAGCAATGTGACGATGAGACATGTAGCCCTTCTTAATTACTTATAAATCTAATTCTTTTAGTTTTCTGGTTAATGTATTTCTTCCCCAACCTAATTTCTTGGCTGCATCTTGTTTGTGGCCTTGAGTAAATATCAACGCACGCTCTAACATTATTTTTTCAAATTCAGGCATAGCTACTTCTAATATTGCATTACTTCCTTGTGCTAATTCTTGATCCATCCAATCGCTAAGTGCTGATTGCCATGATGTGTTATTGCTGTTTGTTGGTACTGTTTTTTCAGTAAGCTCGCTTGGCAAATCTTCTAATAGTATTTCCTGACCACTGGCCATTACCGTAAGAAATCGACAAATATTTTCGAGTTGTCTTACATTGCCAGGCCATTGAAATTGCTCTAAGAATGCTGCTGCTTTCTTGCTGATGGTTTTAGGTTCAACGCTCAGTTCGTTGGCAGCTTGTTTGAGAAAGTGTTGACTTAGTTGGACTATATCTTCCTTTCTTTCTCGTAAGCTAGGAAGCTGAATACGAATTACATTAAGGCGATGAAATAAATCTTCTCTAAATTCATTGCTATTAACACGATCCTCTAAGTTTTGATGAGTTGCGGCGATAATACGTACATCAACCTGGACTGGTGAATGCCCACCAACGCGGTAGAATTGACCATCTGATAGTACGCGTAACAAACGGGTTTGAATTTCCAGTGGCATATCACCAATTTCATCAAGAAATAAAGTCCCACCATGTGCTTGCTCAAACCTTCCTTGACGCACAGAATTGGCTCCGGTGAATGCGCCTTTTTCATGACCAAATAGCTCAGACTCAATAAGATCTTTAGGTATAGCAGCCATATTTAAAGGGATAAAGGGTGCTTGAGAACGAGGGCTATGAGAATGCAAAGCGTGAGCAACTAATTCTTTACCTGTGCCTGACTCACCATTAATTAGCACACTGATACTTGAGCGTGATAAGCGACCAATAGCTCGGAATACTTCCTGCATTGCTGGTGCTTCACCAATTAACCCTGCCGTAAGCGGGGTCACATCATTTTGTTGATTTTTTGCATTTTGCTCTTGTGCATGGGTTAGTGCCCGTTTTGCTAGAGTAACGGCTTCATCCATATCAAAAGGTTTAGGTAAATATTCGAAAGCCCCACCTTGATAGGCATTAACTGCACTATCTAGATCAGAGTGAGCCGTCATGATGATAACCGGGATATGTGGGTGATCCTTACTAATAGTATTAAGTAGGGTCATACCGTCGATATCAGGCATCCTTATATCAGATATAATAACCTCAGGTTGATCATGATCGAGCGCTATTAATAAATTACTAGCGCTTTCAAATGAAGCCGTACTAATATTAGCTTTAGTAAAGGCTTTTTCTAAAACCCAGCGAATTGAGCTGTCGTCATCAACTATCCATACTTGTTCAGTGATCATTGTGTATTCTCTTGCGTTAATTTTTAAAGTTGTGTTAGTAGCGTCCTAATAAAAGCTTAGTCTCAGCTTAAGGGGAGAAGAATTATAAACTCTGTATGCCCAGGACGACTTCGGCAAGAGAGCTTGCCTTGGTGTTGATTTATTAAAGTTTGTGAAATAGATAAACCTAAACCGGTTCCATTTGAGCGACCGGATACCATAGGATAAAATAAAGTGTCTTGTATTTTTTCAGGAATACCTGGCCCATCATCAATAATGCTAATTTTTACCGCTAATTTTATTTGTTTACCATTAATAGTTGCATTACTGGCTATTCGTGTTTTTAGGGTAATTTTATTTTCGGGGCTTATTGCTTGAATAGCATTATTAACAATGTTTAATACTGCTTGCTGTATTTTTTCTTGATCACATTCTATGTTAGGAATTGAGGGATCATAATCACGTTTTAATTCTATTTCTTGCTCACTTGAAAAATTAACCACTTGGCATACTTTCTCTAGCACAGAATGAATATTATAGCTTTTAACTTGTGGTAATTGATTTGGACCTAATAGCCGATCAACTAAGTTAGTTAACCTGTCAGCTTGCTCTATGATCATGGCAGTGTATTCTTGTTGCTCTTCATCAAGCTCTTTATTTAACAGTTGAGCAGCACCACGAAGACCGCCAAGTGGGTTTTTAATTTCATGTGCTAACCCCTTAATTAAGTCACGAGCAGCAATCCATTGCTGCTGTTGAAATATTTCAAGGCTGATTTGTTTTTGTTGGTCAATTTGTTTGAACTCAATCAGAATGTGAGGAATGCGATAAAACTCTACTGACGACGCGGTTACTTCTGCGGTGAAGCGGTGAGTTTTATTAAACTCTATCACTATTTCGCTATCAGTAAATTCTTGCCCTGTCGTGAGCAGCTGTTCTAAACGTGATTTAGTTATTGACGTATTTTCGAAAATTAAATCAAAAGGGCTGCCATATAGTTTATACAAACTTTTTATTAACAAGGCTTCAGCCGCAGGATTTAAGTAACAAATATTTAATTTTTGGTCGAGTATTAGTACCGCAGTCACTAACTGATTCGCGAGTGTTTGTTGGTAACTTAATTTAAGTCGTTGGATATCTTGTCTTGTGTGCAACATAAAGTCTCATACTTATACTGGGGTGCACTGATTTGGTGCTTTAAATTTAGTATATTCTAGAAAGGTTTTATTTGCAGGGCTAAATACGGCTATTTAGTGCTAATTTTCACTAATTAATAGATGCTCGATGCATATAAAACGTTATAGGGTCAGATAATGCAATTACCTTGCCTTCTTCGTTAAATACTTGCATTTTTATTTGGTGTTCACCGCGATCAATATTTCTAAGAGAGAATTGAGTGTGATTTTGGGGAGTTTGATAAGCTTCACCGTCTAAAATTAGTTGTACTTTTAAGCCACGTTTAAATCTTGGTTGTATCATAGCGCTAATAAGGATAGAGCCGGTATTATCACGAATTGTGTCATGATTTTTAGGGTGATTAATAATGATTTGATAATCTTCAGGTACTATCTCTTTTTGAATATCAAGTAGTTGTATATCTATCGAACTAGATGATTCAATAACATGGCCTGGATTAGTTTTTACTTCTTCTGCGCCAGGTGAAGGGGTGTCTGAGTAGACTAGTTGGCCAGCTTCATTACGCCAAAGATATATTTTAGTGGTACTCGCGTTTACCGGCGCAATTATGGATATAAGTAATATTAGTAATAAAAATTTAATCATAATTTATCAAGTATATCTTGTTCCTTTAGATATATCCAAACACACGATAATGTGAGGCATCAGTAGTTATAATTTATACAAAAACTTGTAACTTTACTACTATAAATATTTTGAGCACAAAAAAGCTCACCGAAGTGAGCTTTTTGATTTAAAGCCAAGGCTCTAAAAGTATAACTACCAGGGCTTAAACGCTGTAGTACATACCAAATTCTACTGGGTGAGTTGAAGTATTTAATAACTCACAATCAGCACGTTTAAGGTCAATGTAAGCATTGATCATATCGATATCCATAACGCCACCAGCAGTTAAGAATTCGTTATCTTCAGCTAAAGCATCTAATGCTTCAGTTAATGATGTTGCAACTTGTGGTATTGCTGCTGCTTCTTCAGCTGGAAGGTCATACAGATCTTTATCCATAGCATCACCAGGGTGGATCTTGTTTTTGATACCGTCAAGACCAGCCATTAACATAGCAGAGAATGCTAAGTAAGGGTTAGCTGCTGGATCAGGGAAACGAACTTCGATACGTGTTGCTTTTGGTGTTGGAACTACTGGGATACGAATTGAAGCTGAACGGTTAGCCGCTGAGTACGCTAGCATGATAGGTGCTTCAAAATGTGGAACTAAACGTTTGTATGAGTTAGTTGCAGGGTTAGTAAATGCATTAAGTGCTTTAGCATGCTTGATGATACCACCAATGTAGTAAAGAGCCACTTCAGACAATCCACCGTATTTATCACCAGAGAATAAGTTAACACCATCTTTAGCAAGAGATTGATGAACGTGCATACCAGAGCCGTTATCACCAACTAATGGCTTCGGCATAAATGTTGCTGTTTTACCGTAAGCATGAGCAACGTTATGAACAACATACTTATATACTTGTACTTCATCAGCCTTTAATACCATAGTATTAAAACGACAAGCGATTTCGTTTTGACCAGCAGTTGCTACTTCATGGTGATGCGCTTCAACAACTAAGCCCATATCTTCCATTACTAAACACATAGCAGAACGAATATCTTGTGAAGAATCTACTGGAGAAACTGGGAAGTAACCGCCTTTAAGGCCAGGACGATGTCCCATGTTACCTTCTTCATATTCAGTACCTGAATTCCAACATGCTTCTTTATCGTCAACTTTAAAGAAAGAACCACTGATATCAGTGTGGAAACGTACGTCATCAAATAAGAAGAATTCTGGCTCAGGACCAATTAATACAGTATCAGCGATACCGGTAGAACGTAAGTATTCTTCAGCACGTTTCGCTACAGAGCGAGGGTCACGGCTGTAACCTTGCATTGTATCTGGTTCTACTACATCACAACGAATGTTTAATGTAACAGCGTCCGCAAATGGGTCTAACACAGCAGAATCTGCATCAGGCATTAATACCATGTCAGATTTGTTAATTCCTTTCCAACCTTGAATTGAAGAACCATCGAACATTTTACCGTCTTCAAAAAAATCTTCGGTTACTTGATGATGAGGGATAGAAACATGTTGTTCTTTACCTTTAGTATCGGTAAAACGAAGGTCAATAAACTTGACGTCATGTTCTTTAATTAAATCGAATACTGCTTGTGACATTTTGTCTCTCCAGTGAGGGTTAGTTTTAAATTTCTTTTGATGCAAACCAAAGTTTTGACATATACAAGCTAATATTGTGCCAATAATAAATCATAATCAAAACAATGATTTAGAAAGTTTACAAAAAACGCTTTGCACGGTTGTAGTGCGTTGTGGGATCTTTGTGGTGCAAAATACTAGTTCGAAAGCCACTATATCTTATTTTGAGCAATTTTCATGTACTATTTGTACCATTTTGACACAAATCAGTCACAAAGTAGGTTTATCATAAAAAATATCTTTTAATATAAAAAAACTGTATAATACGCGCCCAATTAAAGCCTTAGTTATTTAAGCCCCGCGTATTGTTGTGGTATTAAATAATAATAAAACAGCGAGACGCCTGTGTTAGATAAATTAAGAAATGTGGCAATTATTGCTCACGTTGACCACGGAAAAACGACTTTAGTCGATAAGTTATTAGAGCAATCAGGTACATTAGATGTACGTGGTGGCCTAGAAGAACGTACAATGGATTCAAATGATATCGAAAAAGAACGTGGTATCACAATCTTAGCTAAAAACACGGCTATTAACTGGAACGGTTACCGTGTAAATATCGTTGATACTCCGGGCCATGCCGATTTTGGTGGTGAAGTTGAACGTGTAATGTCAATGGTAGATTCAGTTTTACTTATTGTTGATGCGCAAGAAGGTCCTATGCCACAAACGCGTTTCGTAACGAAAAAAGCGTTTGCTCAAGGTTTAAAACCAATTGTTGTTATCAATAAAGTTGATAAGCCTGGCTCTCGACCTGATTGGGTTATGGATCAAGTTTTTGAATTGTTTGACAACCTTGGTGCTACAGACGAACAATTAGATTTTAAAGTTGTTTATGCTTCAGCAATTAATGGTTGGGCTACACTTGAAGAAGGTGAAACTGGCACAGATATGACGCCATTGTTTGATACTATTCTTAAAGAAGTGCCTTCACCAGAAGTTGATCCTGATGGTCCATTTCAAATGCAAATTTCTCAACTTGATTACAGCTCATATTTAGGTGTAATTGGTGTTGGTCGTATTACGCGTGGTTCTGTTAAACCAAATCAACAAGTAACTATTAAATTGGCAAATGGTGGCGTACATAACGCTAAAGTTGGCAAGGTATTTGGTTACTTAGGACTTGAACGTCTTGATGTTGCAGAAGGTTTTGCAGGTGACATTATTGCGATTACAGGTTTAGGTGAATTAAAAATCTCAGATACGATTTGTTGTCCTACTTCTGTTGAAGGTTTACCAGCATTATCAGTTGATGAACCTACGATCAACATGACTTTCCAAGTTAACACTTCACCATTTTGTGGTAAAGAAGGTAAATTTGTAACGTCACGTAATATTAAAGATCGTTTAGATAAAGAATTAATTCATAACGTTGCATTACGTGTTGAGCAATTAGAAGATGCAGATAAATTTAAAGTATCAGGTCGTGGTGAGCTTCATTTAGGTATTTTAATTGAAAACATGCGCCGTGAAGGTTTTGAGCTAGCAGTGTCTCGTCCAGAAGTTATTATTCGTGAAGTAAATGGTGTATTAGAAGAACCATACGAAACAGTTACTATTGATGTTGAAGAACAGCATCAAGGTCCTATCATGGAAAGAATGGGTGTTCGTAAAGCTGAATTAACGGATATGGCACCAGATGGTACTGGTCGTATTCGTATGGATTTCATTATGCCAAGTCGTGGTTTAATTGGTTTCCAAACTGAATTCATGACATTAACATCGGGTTCAGGTTTAATTTATCATACATTCTTTGAATACGGACCTCATAAAGGTGGCGAAATTGGTCAACGTAAAAATGGTGTAATGATTGCTAATGCTACCGGTAAAGCATTAACTAACGCTATCTTTAACTTACAGTCTCGTGGTCGTATGTTAATTGGTCACGGTATTGATATTTATGAAGGTCAAGTTATTGGTATTCATAGTCGTGATAACGATTTAACTGTAAACGCCCTTAAAGGTAAGCAGTTAACTAACGTTCGTTCTTCAGGTACTGATGAAGCACAAACATTAACGCCGCCTATCATTATGTCGTTAGAGCAAGCATTAGAATTTATCGATAATGATGAATTAGTAGAAGTAACACCAGAAAGCATTCGTATACGTAAAAAGTTCTTAAAAGAGAATGATCGTAAACGTGAAGGTCGTTCAGGTAAGTAATTAATTACTTAAGTTAACCTAAAAAGGCCGATTGATGCTAAATCAATCGGCCTTTTTGTTAGAAAAATATCAATACATTATGAATGCTGATTAACCATTACTGTTAAATGTCGCAGCATCAAGAATAGAGTATAAGTGAAATATAGCGGCTATAATTGCAGGAATAATAAGCCACCACAGCGCATACCCACCAACACAAACAATAGCGAATATAATTGCCGGTAAAAGTCTTCCTTGTACTAATTGGCCTAGACCTGGAAAAAAGATATTACAAATTGCAGCAATAACATTGCCACCAGAACCTTGCTTTGACATAACACACCTTGCTAGTAAATTAGTTACTGATATCATAATATAATATTTACTATTAAAAAATCAGTAAATTAATGAAATATAGAATAACTATGATTAAATGGTTTTGTTTATTTTAAGCTTACTCATATCTACTAAAATGAGTAAAAAATTAGCCTATTGGTATATATATGAGTTCCGTATACATATTTTTTGAAAAAGTAAAACAGTCACTACCTTGGCGATATTATTTATCGTTTTTTAACTATTTATTAAAGCGTATCAAACAAGCACAATTACCTGTGGTTGCCGGCCATCTTTCTTATGTTAGTTTGATGTCGCTGGTTCCTTTGATGGTGGTTGCCTTATCAGTGGCAACGGCATTTCCTATTTTTGCCGATATTCATAAAAGTGTTGAGCAATTAGTTTTTGACAACTTTGTACCAGCAGCTAGCGGGGTAGTGCAAGAATATTTAGCGTCATTTGTAGCTAATGCTTCTAAAATGTCAGCCGTGGCGATCTCTTTTTTATTTGTTGTTGCCTTATTACTGATTTCTTCTATTGATAAAACGTTCAATAATATTTGGCAAGTAACGCAAAAGCGCCGTGTTATCACCTCCTTTTCTATGTATTGGATGATACTGACATTAGGGCCACTTTTAGTGGGGGCTAGCATTGCTATTTCTTCTTATATTGTATCCTTAGTAGCAATAGGTGTTGAGGATGATTTTGGTATCACTGATCAGCTTTTTAGGTTATTACCTATTTTGTCTTCTATGTCAGCTTTTGTACTTTTATATATGTTAGTGCCTAATAAAGCAGTACCATTTAAATATGCTTTTTTCGGTGCTTTAGTTGCGGCTATTTTATTTGAATTTGCTAAAAAAATATTTGCAGAATATTTAGCTGCATTTCCCTCTTATCAAGCAATATATGGTGCGTTAGCTATAGTACCTATTCTGTTTTTATGGGTATATTTATCTTGGCTAATTGTACTAGGTGGCGCTGTAATTACAGTGTCGTTACAAGAATACGAACTAGAAAATGAATTGGAAAACCCACAAATATGATTGCGCTAATTCAAAGAGTAAGCTCAGCAAGTGTTACCGTTGACAATGAAGTAATAGGTGAAATAGGCCAAGGTTTACTGGTATTTTTAGCTGTTGAGCCTGAAGATTCCCAAGCAAAAGCTAAACGTCTTGCCGAGCGAGTTGCTGGTTATCGGATTTTCAATGATGAAAATGGAAAAATGAACTTGAATGTCAAACAAGCAAATGGCGAGATCTTAGTTGTCTCGCAATTTACTTTAGCGGCAGATACCAGTAGTGGTATGCGACCAAGCTTTACTTCAGCAGCTAAGCCTGACTTTAGTAAGAGCCTTTATCAATTCTTTTGTCAGCAGCTACGTGATAAAGGTTTTAGCGTACCAACAGGTGAATTTGGCGCAGATATGAAAGTGCAATTATTAAATGATGGTCCAGTAACATTTACGTTAACCATTTAATTTTTCATGGTCTTCAGTCATTAATTGCTTAAAAATTAATTACCTAAATATTAATGATTAGAAAAACTCGCCTGTGTTTTTATTCATTAATCATGTCATTTTTATGGGTGGTGTACTGTAAATATGCTTAGCATATTATTGAATTGCTACCCTATACAACAATACAACCTTGAATTAAACCTCAGTTTAATTCATCAATTTTTATAAAAAATGATGAATTTTGATATTTTTTTACAATTTTTAGGAAAATTGTATTTCTCATAAAGGCCTTTTTTAGGCATAACTTTTCTCTAAATTTGATTTCACAATACTCTTGGGTTATTTTGTTCTAAAATAATTACAATAAGTAGTACAAAATGCACTTAAATGATATAGATTTGCGGCTTATTGCTATTCTTCAGCGTGATGTTAGTATTGCGATTGATGAATTAGCTAAGCGTGTTGGATTAACTAAAACTCCATGCTGGCGTCGTCTACAAAAACTAGAGAAAAGTGGAATTATTAAACGTAAAGTCGCCTTGCTTGATGCTAAGTTATTAGATCTAAGCGTGTCGGTTTTTGTGCAAGTAAAAACCAGCAAGCATGATAGCGATTGGTTGGCGCAGTTTTCTAAAACTGTATCAGCTTTTCCCGAAGTGGTTGATTTTTATCGCATGAGTGGTGAATATGATTATTTACTACGTGTCGTGGTTAAAGATATTGCTAGTTATGATGCTTTTTATCAGCGTTTTATTCGAGCGACTAGCTTGACCGATGTTACCTCTAGTTTTGCCATGGAAGAGATTAAGCGCTCTACAGAATTACCATTGGTGATATCTTAAAGATTAGTTTACCAGTCTCTTGCTTATTTATAACTGATTACACTCACTTTAGGTTAATCGAACAGGGGACAATTATGTCGTTAGAACAGCACTTTTCTAAATTTCGTCAACACATTATAGGCCAAAACCTTGAGCATGAAATTAATGGAAAACAGCAAAAAATTATTTATGCTGATTGGACTGCAAGCGGTCGTTTATATCAACCAATAGAAAATTATATTAGCCATACACTTGGGCCTTATGTTGCCAATACTCATACTGAAACTAACTTAACCGGTAGTACGATGACATTGGCGTATCATGACGCACAAAAAGTGATTAAGCGCCATGTAAATGCATGTGATAACGATATCTTAATTACCTCTGGTGCAGGAATGACTGATGTTGTTAATAAGTTTCAGCGTATTCTTGGGTTGAGAATTCCGGAGCGCATGGCTGAGCAAGTCAGTTTTAGTGAGGAAGATAAGCCAGTCGTGTTTATCACTCACATGGAACATCACTCAAATCAAACAACTTGGTATGAATGTGATGTTACGTTAGAAATTGTGGCTAGTGACGAGAATGGTTTACCTTCTTTAGATAATTTAGAAGCGTTATTAGTGCAATATAAGGATCGCAAGGTCAAAATAGGCTCTTTTACTGCTTGTTCAAATGTGACGGGTATAAAAACTCCTTATCATCAGTTAGCTGAGATTATGCATAAGCATGGCGGGCTGTGTTTTGTCGATTTTGCTTGTTCAGCGCCCTATGTAGATATAGATATGCACCCTGTTGATAAGCTACAAACGTTAGATGCAATCTTCTTTTCGCCACATAAATTTTTAGGTGGACCTGGGAGCTCTGGTGTTCTTATTTTTAATAAAAGTTTATATAAAAATAAAATTCCTGATCATCCAGGCGGCGGTACAGTAACTTGGACTAACCCATGGGGCGAGCATAGCTTTTTCAATAATATTGAAATACGTGAAGATGGTGGAACACCAGGGTTTTTACAATGTATTCGTACCGCGTTAGCTATCAAAGTAAAAGATGCGATGGGGACAGATAATATTGCTAAACGAGAGCAAGAGCTAACAGAATATGTCATGTCAGAGCTAAGCAAGAATGAACAAGTAAATATGCTTGAACCTACAATTACAGATCGTTTAGCCATAGTGTCATTTTATATTACCAATGTGCATTACAATTTAGTTGTACGTTTACTTAATGATAAATTTGGTATTCAAACTCGAGGGGGGTGCTCATGCGCAGGTACTTATGGTCATATTTTACTCAATGTTGATCAAAATACATCACAACAAATTACCCAACAAATTGACGAAGGAAACTATTGTGAGAAGCCAGGTTGGATTAGGGCTTCTTTCCACCCAACAACAAGCAATGAAGAAGCAAAGTTTGTTGTTGAGTCAATTAACAAGTTAACTGACAATATGGCTGAATGGTCGAAAGAATATCGTTTTAACCCTGCAACAGGTGATTTTGAAAAGAATATTACCTCGGAAGGTAAGTTACAAAGTTATGTTGGAATAAATGGTTTTAAACCGTTGTATTGTGGTGAAACTATTGTAGAATCGGGAGTCAATAAATCTATGCTAAAAAGATTCTTCCGATAAATGACAGAAAACACTATTATCTTAAAATTACGGCAATGGTGGAAAACTGAGTGTAAATATTGCAAAAGAGCACGTTTGCTTTTGCTGTGGTTTATCTTAATGTTGATAGTCGACTATTATTGGTTCCATTTATTATTTTAGTATTCGTTTACACGTTAATAACCCATAGGATAAAACATGAATACTTCTGCAGGACTAAAGTGGATTGACTCATTAGAAATTGCGCTTGATTTAATTGAGCTCTATCCTGATGTAGACCCACTAACATTAAATTTTACGGATCTTCGTCAATGGGTGCTTGATCTTGAGCGTTTTAATGATGATCCTGCGCACTGTGGGGAACGTGTACTTGAAGCTATTCAATTAGCTTGGATAGATGAAGCTGATTAATTAGGTGAGTCCAGTTGATTAGTTCAGCGAGCATTAAGTTATATGCTTAATCTAAAGTCATAAGTAGTAAAGGATTCTTGTTATTCCATAATTTAGCATTTTCTTCACTTATTGCTTTTTTATTATCCTTATCTGCTGATTACCTTATCGGCATATAGCGGCAACAATTTTTGAAGTGTTGGTTGTGTCATTTATAATGTTATTGATTTCCCTTTGACGGTACGCTGTCTCTTGTTGAGTATGGTAACTTTTACCCTACTCAGCAATATTTGGGTGAATCAGCAGAGCTCCAACTTAGTTTCGCCATTATACCTATCTCCTAGCTATGTGAGCATTTCTACTCATTAAAATCACCAACTACATCGTTATTTATTTAATAATTATAACAGCTAGTTATTAAATAAATGCCTTGTATTTGGCAATGTTTTCTACGTATAAAATTGTTCACTTAATTAATGAAACTGGTATTATTTATTGTCATCTATGCCGAGCTAAAAATATTCTATATGCTGCAATCAATATCATTTTAGTGTATTTTCAGTATTCATAAAAATAATGCTTTATATCTTAAGCCTTCACACGGTAAAATTTGAATTTAATAAGTATAAACATCAACATAAACCTCAACATAAGCAGTAAGTGAAATGACTCAAAGTAAGCGCTCTTTATATATCCCCTATGCAGGCCCAACATTATTAGAAACACCGCTATTAAATAAAGGCAGTGCTTTTGATCCACAAGAACGTATAAACTTTAATTTAACTGGTTTATTACCGCCGCGCTTTGAAACCATAGATGAGCAAGTTGCTAGAGCGTATCGACAGTATTGTTCTTTCCATACTAATATTAATAAACATATATACCTGCGTGCTATACATGATAATAATGAAACATTATTTTTTAAATTAGTACAAAATCATTTAGCAGAAATGATGCCTATTATATATACACCAACGGTTGGTGACGCTTGTGAACAATTTTCAGATATTTATCGGAGCTCACGTGGTTTATTTATTTCTTATGATGATAGATATCAAATTGATGATATTTTAAGAAATGCGACTAAAAACAAAGTAAAAATAATTGTGGTTACTGATGGAGAGCGAATTTTAGGCTTAGGTGATCAAGGTATTGGCGGAATGGGTATTCCAATTGGTAAACTCTCTTTATATACCGCCTGTGGAGGGATTAGTCCGGCCTACACTTTACCTGTCATGTTAGATGTTGGTACCAATAATCAAAAACTATTAGACGACCCTATGTATATGGGAGCACGTCATAAACGTATTGGTCAAACTGAGTATGATGAGTTTTTATCGTTATTTATAGATGCAGTGAAACGTCGTTGGCCTCAGGTTCTTTTGCAATTTGAAGATTTTGCACAACCGAATGCAATGCCGCTTTTAAGCCGATACCGTGATCAAATATGTTGTTTTAATGATGATATACAAGGTACAGCCTCAGTAACCGTAGGGACTTTACTCGCGGCTTGTCGAAGTAAAGGTGTTAAGTTGTCACAACTTAATGTTGCTTTTGTTGGGGCAGGATCTGCTGGATGTGGTATTGCCGAACAAATTATCAGTCAAATGATCACTGAAGGTATTTCACCATTAGAAGCAAGAAGCCAAGTATATATGGTCGATAGGTTTGGTTTGTTAACGCAAGGTATGGATAACTTACGTGATTTTCAGCAGAAATTAGTGCAGAGTAAAGTTGCTATTGAGCAATGGGATATTGAGGGTGAGTATGCCACGCTTTTAGAAGTGGTGCATGGTGCTAAACCCGATATTTTAATAGGTGTATCAGGACAGGCAGGTTTATTTAGCGAAGAAGTCATTAAAGCGATGAAACAGCACTGTAATAAACCTATTATTTTCCCGTTAAGTAACCCGTCAAGACAAGTTGAAGCAACACCAAGCCAAGTGATTAATTGGACTAATGGCGAAGTTATCATTGCAACAGGTAGTCCTTTTGATCCTGTCGAATATCAAGGCGAGATTTTTCCTGTAGCTCAATGTAACAATAGTTATATTTTTCCTGGTATCGGTTTAGGGGTTGTTTCTGCGAAAATTAGTAGAATTACGGATAAAATGTTGCAAGTAGCCAGTGAAACTTTGGCAGCTGCTTCACCGTTAGCGAACACAGGTAAAGGTGAATTATTACCACCGTTAACTCAAATAGCTCAGTTAAGTAAAGAGATTGCTTTTGCCATTGCTAAAGTTGCTTATGAGCAAGACTTAGCGCTTGAATTATCTGATGCTGATTTATTGGCAAAAATAGAGCAAAACTTTTGGAACCCTGAGTATCGTCAATATAAGCGTATTAGCTTGTAAGTGAAAAAGGTTAGAACTTGGCAGCTAGTGGTCTACTGCCAAGTGACTTCTAAGGTAAAGATATAACCAGCACCGTAAACTGTTTTTATGATTTTTGGATGTTTATGATCTTGCTCTATCTTCTTTCTTAATCTCGACATTCTTACGTCTATACTACGATCAAAAGAGGTTGCATCAAGGCTCAGTAAACGCTCTCGTGATAATATCTGTCGAGGTGCTTTAAGCAATATCATCAATATTTCAGCTTCTGCGGCGCTTAACATAAAGCTATCGCCCTTATTATTTTCTAAAGTAAGGGTTGATTGTTCAAAGGTCCAGTCACCAAAGCTGGCGGTTTGCAATGTTGTCTCAGGTAATTCACTTACAATAAGTCGACGAATAATGCTGTTTACCCGCGCTACTAACTCTCGTGGATCAAAAGGTTTACCAATATAATCATCTGCGCCTAATTCTAAGCCTAATACTTTATCGGGTAAGCTATTGCGACCGGATAAAATTATCACGCCAATTTTTTTATCATCGAATAGTTCTTTTACTAATGATAAGCCATCCATATCAGGTAAACCAAGGTCAATAATACAGAGCGAAGGTAACTGTTTTCTGATCGCTAATAAGGCTTCTTTTCCAGTACAAAATGCTTGGGTTTTAAAGTTATAACGTTCAAGCTCTTGGCAAACTAAGCTACATATCTCAGGTTCATCATCAATAACATAAATTAATGGTTTGGTGTTCACAAGTGTCATTACCTCGATGCTTTTTATTGTAATGCTTGAAATAATTTATTTGCCACAAAGGGCTTTTTTAACAAAATCGGTATGTCTTTATTTGGCTCAGTTGCTGGGTGAAAATAGCCACTCATCAGAACAATTTTACAGCTAGGTGAGCGAGTTTTTAACAGCGTAGCTAGTTCAAAGCCATCTTTATTGCCCGGCATACTAATATCTGAAACCATACCGTATAAATCATCAATAGTATCAATTAGCTGCTCAGCTTCGTCGCTGTCATTTGCCTCGATAACGTTTAGCCCAAATGCTATTAACTGCTTCCTAATTATAGCACGAACATCATTATCATCTTCGACTAATAAAATAAGCTTATTGGAAAAGTCTGTTGTTATGACGTTTTCATTATCGTCATGGAGAGAGGCAGATGACAGCTTGTCGTCTTGTTGATGAATCAGTAAGGGTAATAAGAGTGATATTTTAGCACCGCTAACTTTTTGATTAGCAATGCGTATATAACCTTTTGATTGTTTAATAAAGCCAAAAACAGTACTTAGGCCAAGACCAGAGCCTTGGTGCGTTTCTTTAGAGGTAAAAAAAGGTTCGAATGCTTTATTTATTGCTTGTTCCGAAAAACCAGAGCCATCATCTGTAATGGTAACTTCAACGTAATCAGCAAAAGTAACTTCTTCATCAAATTGTAAAGGATGCTCTACTGTTTTTTTATTGACTGTTATTGTTATGTCACCACCGTTTGGCATAGCATCTTTGGCATTTAATACTAAATTAATTAAGCAATTTTCTAGTTGGTTAGCATCGACATAGACATGCAAATTATTATCTAAATAATGAGTCTTTATGGTAATTTTACTAGGTAATGATCCTTTTAACAGCGTAATGGTTTCATCAATCAGTACGGTAATATCCACTTTACAAGGGCGTAAATACTGTCGTCTTGAAAAAGAGAGTAAACGGTTAGTAATGTCGCTCCCCTTACGTGACGCTTTTATTGCGGGCAGTAAATGCTGTAATAATGCTTCATTTTGTTCATTATCTTGCTTAGCAGCATGTAGATTACCTAAAATAATAGTAAGTATATTATTAAAATCGTGAGCTAAGCCTCCTGCAAGCTGTCCTATTGCATTAATGTGTTGTACTTGGGCTAGTTGTTTTTGTGCTTGTTGGCTTTCACTCATAGCTTGCTGAAGTTGTGCGTTGGTGGTGGATAGGGTTTGGGTGCGTGAGGCTACTTTTAAGTCTAACATCTCGATGTTTTCACGCATTTGTAGCACCATATCGTCAAACGCTTTACCCAAAATGCCTAATTCATCTTTGCGTGATATACCACTGGTGACATTTAAGTCACCTTGACTTACTTTTCTGGCAATTAATGCGAGAGTGTTAATTGGTTTTGTTATCCAGGAAGAAAAAAGGAGCGCTAAAAAAATAGCACACATAAAGGTAATAAAGCCCATGGTTAAAATGCGTTGGCTTAGAAGTTTACCGCTACTTTGCAATTCATCGATATAAACAGAAGAGCAAATATACCAGCCTAACTCAGGTAAATGACGTACTAACGATATTTTATTATGGCTGTAATTATTTGCGTCAGTAGGCTTGTCCCATTTATATTCAAGTTCTTTTCCTGTATCGGCTACAGATATAAGCTCTTGTAAAATATATTTACCATTATGGGTGTTTTTAAGTTTTACTGCGTTGGTACCATTAATGTTGGGGTTAGGGTGGTATAGCATATTGCCTTGTTCATCAAAAATGAAAAGATAGCCGGTTTTCGCTATCACACTTTTTTTTATTATTTGTTGCAGTCTGTCTACTACTTCTTTTTTAGGGGGCTTTAAATCTAATTGCATATTGCTGGCTAATTCAAAAATATTATTTAATACCAGACGACTCGCATTTTTTTCAATTTGGTACACTTCTTTATTAATTAAGGGGACTGAATACCAATAAATGCCAACAAACAACAGCAGTAAGGTAGCGGTGATGGCAGAAAAAAAAGTACGGGATAATTTTTGCTTAAGAAACATTCGTCACCTGTATTTACCGAGTTTTTAAATCGGACAATGGAAGCTACAAAATACTATAAAAAAAGGGCTGGCGTGAAGCCAGCCCAAAATAGTAGCGGAAGGACGGTTGGGTAGCTACTATTGGATAAAGACTTTCTTATTACCTATTCGCCTGCTCACGTAAAATAAATTTTTGTATTTTACCTGTTGACGTTTTCGGTAACTCACCAAAGATAATCGTCTTTGGTGTTTTGAAGTGTGCCATATTATCGCGACAAAAAGTTACTATTTCTTGCTCTGTTATCGCTATATTCGGTATTGGTGTAATGAATGCGCAAGGCGTTTCTCCCCATCTATCATCTTTCTTGGCGACCACGGCAACTTCTTGCACTTTAGGGTGACGATATAAGATATCTTCTACCTCGACGCTTGAAATGTTTTCACCCCCCGAAATAATGACATCTTTTGAGCGATCTTTTATTTCAATATATCCGTCACTGTGCCATACCGCTATATCGCCAGAGTGGAGCCAACCACCTTTGAAAGCAGATTGAGTTGTGGAAGGATTTTTTAAGTAACCTTTCATTACCAAGTTACCGCGCATAAATATTTCTCCAACAGATTTACCATCTTTAGGCATCGGTACTAAAGTGTCAGGGTCTGCTACCATCAGTTGATCAAGCATGGGAGAGCGAACTCCTTGGCGAGATTTCAACTTAGCTTGTTGTTCAGTGCTTTTATCATTCCATTCATCATGCCACGCACAAACAACAGAAGGGCCGTATGTTTCAGTTAACCCATAAGTATGTGTGACTTTAAAGCCCGAAGCTTCTATTCCTTCAATCACGGAAGCCGGTGGTGGCGCACCAGCCGTCATTACTTTCACTGTATGGTTAATGTCGGATTTTAATGAATCATCCGCGCTATTTAGCATATTTAATACAATAGGCGCTCCACAGAAATAGCCGACTTGTTCGGTTTTAATTAACTCAAATATAGGCTCTGCTCGTACATGCCGTAAACTAATACTAGTGCCGGCGGTGGCTGCGATTGACCAAGGGAAACACCAGCCATTACAATGAAACATAGG
>Ga0193951_1000414_pt1 | contig 19610 bp, 15 predicted proteins | sample BB_2_MG_FD_140370 | JGI IMG/M metagenome (GOLD analysis project Ga0193951, IMG submission 140370) | Microbial mat bacterial communities from the Broadkill River, Lewes, Delaware, United States - BB_2_MG | ecosystem: Environmental > Aquatic > Freshwater > River > Microbial mats | place: USA... | reverse complement strand
GCTGTCAGAAACATCAGAATTGCTTCCAAAATTTAGTTCTTCAGCATTTTTGAAAAAAGCCAGGGCGTATTCCCATTTTTCCCCTTTATGAGTAAACTTTACTCCCATGTCATGATCGTCTTCTAGTCCTAGATAATAATTAATACCAAAAAACCAACTATGAGAATTGTATTGAGTAATACCAAAAGGCACTTGCGTTAACCCTAATTGAATGTTGTCTTTTTTGTTAAAGTCATACCCTAACCAACCTTGTTTAAGCATACCGCCTCCAAAGCTTTGAGAGTATAAGCGATATTCAGCATTTAGCTTTATTCCTTTATATTTTGCTTTAGCGTTAATTCTAAAGACGTCGAAACCGAAATCGCCTCCGCGTTTTTTTTGACCATCTTTCCAAGAAGATAGGTTGTAGTTAAACCGAAGTGCTCCGCCAATTTTAACCTCAGGTTTTTCTTGTGAAAACATAACTGTAACAAAAGAAAAAGCAACTAAGACTAGGCTTTTTTTTGAGAAATTCATTGTTATAATAATAAATGTGAAGAAAGTGTACTTGTAAAAGCACATTTTCCGATTTAAGAGCTAAGAGAGGCTCTTTTTTAGTTGATAAAAAAAGGAGGTTTATTTTGAAGGAGGGATGAATTTATCAGATTGATTCCTGAAAACCAAAAAGTTAAAGCTGAAAATTCTTTTATTCTTTTTGTCTTTAAGTTTTTTTATCATAAGACTGCAAAGGTACTGATTAAAAAGGGGTTTTCAAAAAGAGACTTTTTGAGTAATTTGAAAAATATATAAGTGTTTTTTTTGATATAAAAAAAATAGTTGAGGTGTTTTAAGAGGTGGTTGTCATTTTATGTTTTTAAATTTCAATATATTAGTGTGTTAAATATCGTGTGTAGATGAAAACTTCAATGGAAAGAAAAAATTTGTACGGTTACATCATAAATAGCCTTATGGTTGTAGCTCTAGGTGTTGTTTACTTGAAGCAAATGAATAGCACAACTGATGATAGTTTGTGGAATTGGATTTCACTGGGGTTAATAGTTATTATTTTAGGGATGTTAACAATTGTGTTTTTCATCTTAAAAGCACAACTTAAAGCAAAAAAGAAATCAGAAGAAGAACTTTTAAAAAGTCAAAAATTATTACACTCAATAATAGAGAATACAACAAATGCCATTTCTGTAAAGAAAATAAACGGCGAGTATATGTTGGTGAACAAGAAGTATCAATCAATTTTTGAAGCATACGATAAAGATTTAATAGGAAAAACAGACCATGATATTTTACCAGAAGAATTAGCAGATAAATACCTTGATGCCGATCTAGAGGCTATGAAGTTAGGTAGAGAAATTCAGGTAGAGGAAGTAGTGAAGCAGTCTGATGGAGAGCATACTTACTTATCAGTAAAATTTCCTTTATTCGATATTTCTAACAGGGTGTATGCTATAGGAAGTATATCTACAGATATTACAGAAAGAAAGATGATTACGGAGTCGCAAAAGGCCGCGGATACTTTTTTTAATATTTCAATAGATAGTTTGGTGATAGCATCTAATGAAAGGTTTTTAAAGGTGAACCCCTCTTTAAGTGATCTTTTAGGGTATACTAATGAAGAGTTGTTGAATAATCCGTTTGCTACTTATATTTTTCCTGAAGATATTGAAATGACTAAAGAAGTTATTAAAAAGTTAGAAGGTGGAGTAAATTTAGTAAGCTTTAAGAATCGTTGGATTTGCAAGGATGAAAGTATTAAATGGTTGTCTTGGAATGCGACTTCTGATACGGCTACTGGAACATTGTATGCCGTGGTAAGAGATATTACAAAAGATTTATTGCTGCAAGAAGAAAATGAAAGAAGAATGAATGATTTGTATGAGAATCAGCAAAAGTTGAATATGATTATAGAAAACATTAGTGATGGAGTATTAGTGGCAAATGCAGAAAAACAAGTTGTGTTAGCAAATGAGGTTGCTAATGAGCTTTTTGGTATTGAAGATGATTCTAAAATATCTATCGATTTTTCAGATCATTTTAAGGTGTTAAACCCATATGATGGAAAGGTTTTTCCAGCTCAAAACTTATCTGCAGAATTAGCTTTACTAGGTAAAATTACCAATGATATTGATGTATTGTTATTGAATAAAGAGACAAATACCATTAGAAGGGTTTTACTGAGTGGAAGGCCTATAATAGATAATGAAAACAATATAGCAGCTGTTGTTGTAACTATTAAAGATATAAGTAGGTATAAAAGATTAGAGGCGGAACTAGAAAGAAAGGATCAAGAGTCAAGAAGAAGGATTGGGTTTAAGAGTGATGAATCTGAATCAAATAATAAAGAATAAGTATCTATAAGAGTTAAGGTAAGGTGTTTATTTTTTAGAAGGGATGGAGTTGTGGTTTTTATAGAAGACTTAAATGTTTGCAAAAAAAAGCATTAAAATTAAAATAAGGAGGCCTATTAAAAAACTGCTATAGGCTAGTTCTAAGTATAAATACCCACGTTTCATTTCTTTTTCTAATAGAAACATAACTCGAACTTGATTTCCTATTTGTAACTCTTGACTTTTTAAAACCTTACTGTAGGCTTTTTCATACTCTTCTAAGGTTTTATTACTAGACATACCTATCATAAAAAGATTTTCTTCTCCTTTTTTATATTTTGATACAACACTTTTTTTAAAACGATTATAAAAAGAAAGGCTGTTGGGTTTAGAGGCAAGTATAGAAAAGATTAAGGAAACAAAGGAGGTTGTAATCAAAATAGCAGCGATTCTAATTCCGAAATTAATTTCAGTAATATAGTTAAAGAAAATAACAGAAGCTGAGAGAATAGTTGCATTTACCTTTAACATAATGGAAGATTTTCTGTCAATTAAATTCAAGGTACTGAGGTAGAATTTATTTTGATTTCTTTGATAAGTAGCAAAAGATTTTCTAGGTTCTTTTTGGGTGTCAAACATGCTCAGATCCTCTTTTAGTTTAGGTTGCTTAGTAGTCATCTCTATAAAATTTATTATAAGAGGAAACGTTACTGAAATCGCTTTAGTTGATAAAGAGGAGTTGTAGATTAGTTTTGTTTCATCTTTAGTTGGTTAAATGTGAAGAGAGGTAATTGTTGTGTGAGGAGATATAAATTTACGAAAAATAATTTTTTTAGAGAAGTAAAGTTGGTCTTAGAGGATAAAAACCTAAGGATTAGTAAGATTTAAAAATAAAAAAGCACTTACAATTTTGTAAGTGCTTTAAAACAAATGTGGTCCCACATGGGCAAAATTAGTTTTTTAATAAAATTTAATGTAGGTTTATTGTTGTAAATCAGTTTGTTATGAATTGGTGTTAATTGGTTTTAATAGGGTTTAATGAATTTGAATTCAAAAAATGCCCCCTGTTGAGCCCCCTAATTAAAAACAGTAAAAAAATATTAAAAGATGAAATTTTATTTTGAATTAAGAAAAGACAAAGCAGATAAAAAAGGATTAGTCCCAATTAGGTTAGTTGTAACAAATAATAAAGTAAGAATTAGAAAAAGTATTGATGCAAAAACTAGATTGCAAGATTGGGATAATGAAAGTTTTTATATAAAAAACTCAATGGATAATTCATTTTATCAAGAATATAAAGATTTTAATAAAACAATAAATTCAACTAAAGAAAAGGTAGAGGGTATTTTTGCCTATTTTAGATACAATAAGATTCCTTTTTCAAAAGATGTTTTTTTGAAGAAGTTTGAGGTTGGAGAAGTTAAAGTAGCAATGAGTTTTTTTGATGCCTATGATGAGTATATTGAAGTATCGAAATTAACCAAGACCAATTCTACAATAATAAAAATTAGATCGGTAAAAAATTTTCTAATCTCTTTTAAAGAATATTCTTCTTTTGATTTAAGGTTAGATAATATCAATTTTAGATTTGAAGAAGCTTTTATGGACTATTCTTTTAATCACAGAAAAACACTCAACAATTACTATGCGAAAATAGTTAAAACGCTAAAAGCTTTTTTAAATTGGGCTTTTGAGAGAGGGTATCATAATTCAACCGATTTTAAAAAAATTAAGAGTAAAGAAGATGATATTGAAGTAATTTATTTAACGATTGATGAATTAAAAAAGTTATATCATCATGATTTTAAAAATCCTGCTAAAAATAGGGCTAAAGATATGTTCTGCTTTTTAGCCTATACGGGGCAGAGATTCATAGACGTATATCGATTATGTAATGCTAATTTAGAGGGAGAATATTTGAATTTTACTGTAAAAAAAACAAAAACAGTAAATCATAGAGTTTACCTAATTAAACAAGCTAGGGAGTTAATTAATAAGTATAAAGATACTATGTATTATCCGATTCCTAGAATCAGTTCACAAAAGTTAAATGAAAAAATACAAGAATGTTGTGAAGAGGTTGGGATTACACAAGAAGTGGTTTTAACACGATATATTGGGGCAAGAGAAATATCGCAAAAATTTAAGAAGTATGAATTGATAAGTTCACACGTTGGCAGAAGGAGCTTTATAACTAATAGTTTGGTCTTGGGGATACCTGAAAGAGTTGTTAGGAGTATTTCTAATCATAAGGATGAAAAAAGTTTTAGGAAGTATGTAAATATTTCAGAATTACATAAGCAAAAAGAGTTAGAGAAATGGGATTCAGTTTTTTAAAGAAAAAGGAAGTTAGTGTTGAAACAGAGGTTTTAATACCAAAAACATTAGTGTTAGAAGATAATGTTACTCAAACAGTAAATTTCTTCAAAAATGAAGAGGAAATAAATTACAAGAAAACTTTAAGAGTTATGCTTGAATCTTTAAACCTTGAGGAAATAGAAAAAGTAATATACTATTTGTCAATCCATGAAAATAAAAAGTATAGTGCTCTATTGGAGGTTTTTCAAGAGATGATTGGTTATGGTTCTAATTTAGAAAAACCCTTTTATGGTTTTGAAACAAAAATAAAACGAGATTTTTCAGAAAGGTATGAAGAGGCAAAAAACAGCTTGAGTACAGGGGATTTAATAGCTTTATTACTTAGGTTTTACTTTCTATATAATGAAAATAGAGACAGCATTATTAAACCAGTAATTAGTGAAGTTTTAGCGGATGTTGTTAGATGTATTAAGGAAAATATTCCACTTTTAAGAGCTGAAATAGAAAATCAATTATATGTGCCTATATCAAAGGCTCTTTTTGTGTTTTTTCTATATAATAAAAAAGAAGCGTTAATTAAATTTAAAAGTATAATTCGTAAAGATTTAATTAATAAGAGAACTACATTACCTGAATTAGAATATATAGTAACAGCTAATCGCTTCTTTGGTAGGTTGAATTTAGATTATATACCCAGAATTGATACAGTTTCAGAGAAATTTGATTTAGTTTTAACTGATAAAGAAGTTTCAATAAGTAAAGAAGAGGTTTATAATGAAGTAGATAAAGGAGATTTTTTTAATCAAAAAGTTCCATTATTGGATTTTGATGCTAGTAAACTATTAAATCCTAGAACTAATATTTTAAATGTGGATAAGTTTACAAAATCCGTTTCGAGGTTTTTTGATATATTTTATCCTTATTTAGATACAGGTAAACTTCATTTTGACCTTGGGGAGGTTTTTGTTGAGAATATTACACAGCCTTATCCAAATTATTCTGACGAAATTTTAATTAGAACAAGAGAGATTTTAAAAGAGATGTTTTCTAGAGACGAAGATGTAAAACTATTTTTTCTTGGTTTTATTTATACTAAAATAACGAATAATGAATTAATAAATTCCGGAAATAAATTTTCAAAGATTTTTAATAAATACCTGGAAGGATTAGATAAATATTCTGAACGGACAATTAAAAATTATTTGATTGATTCTACAGAGAATCCATTTCAGAAGAAAAAAGCTTCTAAGAAGTTAAATAATTTTTCTGATAGACATCCTTATGTGTTTGATTAATAATGTATTGTGTTTTTGGTCTATACTGGTCTAGGGTGGGGTATTGTTTGTTAAAGTAGATTGCGGCAAATTAAAATACATAAAAAGATGCCAAAATTTATTAAGGACAATGTAAAAGAATCACAAGAGAAAAAGGAGAATACATCAACTAGTAAAGAAATTGATGTATTCTCTTCTAATTATTTCCCACCACTAGAAGATCAAATGAAGCAAAAAGAAGTAGCTTTAATGTTTCAGAGATCTGTACAGACAATTTGTGCTTGGACAAAAGCAAATAAAATACCTTACTTCCGATTAGGAAGACACCCTATATATTCAAGGAAGCAGCTCATATCTTTCGCTTCCAATAATCAATCACTTATTTCAAATAAATAAAAAAGCAGAGAATGTATGTTCTCTGCTAGTCTTCTAATTCAGTTTTAATGTGCAGTAAAGCTCAATTATACGACTTTAAATTGTTTTACTTATGAAAGAAAATAATATGAAAAATAATCAAATACTAATAGATAGAATGGTTAATGAATGGATAGAAATAGGAGCTAAAATACCTTCACCTAAACCTTTATTTGGAAATATATGGCATGAAGGAGAGGTTGGGATATTATTTTCCAATACAGGAAAAGGAAAATCTTTGTTTGCAGTGCAATTAGCAGATTCAATTTCTAGAGGAAAACCTATGTTAATGATTAACGAAAAAGAATACCTAGTAATGTATTTCGATTTTGAATTATCAACAAAAGCTTTCCATCAACGTTATTCAATTGACAATTCTACATCATATACTTTTAGTGATAATTTTGTTAGAGTAGAAATTGATAGAACTAAAAATTTAGAGAATGAAAAGCTGTCATTTGAACAGTTAATAATAAATTCAATAAAGTTAAAAGTAGAAGCTAATAATCCTGATGTTATAATAATAGATAATATAACATATTTGTCAGCTTCTAATGAAAAAAGTCAAGAAGCATTAGCCTTAATGAAACTTATTCTTGATTTATCTAGGAAAAAGAATATTTCAATTTTATTAATAGCCCATACTCCTAAAAGAGATGTTTATAGCCCAATTCAGTTAGAAGATTTAGCAGGTTCAAAAGCACTTTCAAATTTTGTTGATGTTGTTTTTTGTATTGGAGAGTCGATTCAAGCCAGTAATTACAGATATATTAAACAGCTAAAAAATAGAAACTACCCTATTGAATATGGAGCTGATAATGTTATTAATTATAAGATAGAGAAAGAAAACTCTTTCTTAAAATTTAATTTTATTGACTTTGGAAAAGAAAAAGAACACCTGCAAATCAATGAAAAAAATGAAAAAAAAGAGGAAGCAAAAAGGTTAAAAGCCTTAAAGAAAACTAATGTCGCAATAGCTAAGCATTTAAGTGTAAGTGAAAAAACGATTAGAAGGTGGTTGAAAGGTGATTAAATAAAATGTTTAATGCCGATTGGTTTTGAGTTTTAGTTTTTTCTTTCCCAGTCAATTAACTCGTTTTTTAAGAGTTTTCGGCTCGGCATTTATTAAGCCGTTGAATTTATCGGCTAATAAAGCCGAATAACTTAAGGAATAAAAAATGCCGAGTCTATTATGATCCTTTATTAAAGAAAAAACATAGTTAAACAACTGACAGTCAATGACCTTTTTTTAGTTTAAAAATCGGCAAAATAAGGACATTCAAGATGGAAATAATTTTCCTTCCCTTTAATAAATAGATTTGTTTAAGGGGGTTGTAAAGTTTCAAATAAAATAAAAAAATTATAAGTTTTTTTATTAGCCAGTCGTGCTTTTACATCCTATTTAGTGCCTACTTCGTGCCCAAAAAGAAAGTAAAAACGCCTGGCTTATTCACAATGAAAATTGTTCATAAGAAAAAAAATAAAAATAAAATACGATGTCAAAAAATAAAGTGAAAGTAGTTTTTTATCTGAATGAAGAAGATAAAAACTTTGTAAAAACCCAATGTGAAGTACTTCAAATTAAGCCTTCATTTTTTATAAGAAATGCAGTATTGGAAAAGCTGAATAAACCTGTTTTTAAAAATACAGTTCAAAATTTAGAAACAAAAAAGTACACCATGGAGCTTATCAAAATTGGAGTTAATTTAAATCAGATAGCAAAAAAACTAAACTCTAATGCTAAGTTCTTGATTTCTGATCAGCAAAAAGTATTAACAGATATTGATAGTATTAACAATCATATAATAGAAATAACATCTAAGCTGCAATAGTCATGGGGATAAATACTGAAGAAATTGTGTTTAATCTGATGCAGAAAGTAGCAGATAAACTAGAGGAAATTGAAAAAAACCTAAAATCTAAAGATAATGAAGATTTGAAAGAGGTAATTCAGGATGTAAAAACAATAAAGAATAATCAACTTCTTCAAAACAAAAAGAATAAAGATTTTGAAGTAAGAGTAGTACAATCAATAGAAGATAATCTTTCCATACCAACGGTAAACAACTATAAAGAGTATAGTTTTTTAGGAGGTAACTCTACGTTTAAAAAAAAGGAGTTGATAATATTGCTTTTTGGAGTTGTGTTTTTGTGGAGCTCGATTAAGTATTTACCGTCGTTTTTTACTTCATATAGTACTATAGTAAAAGAGAAAGAGGATTATGAATTTTTTTATAATTACATCTTATTAAAGCAATTCGAGAGTTCAAAACATATTACAGCAAATAAGTTTTTAGAAAGGATACAGCAAAAAGATACAGTATTAATTGATGAGTATCATAAACTTTTGGATGCTTACCAGTATGAAAGAAGAAAGCAACAATTAAAGGAAGAGTTAAGAAAGCTTGAAAAAAATGATCGCTAAATTAGAATCTATTTCTTATTTGAAAAATGCATTGACTTATTGCGAAAGAGGAGGTGAGTTAATTACCTCAAACTTATGTCTTGGCAATAGTGTAGATATTAATAAGCAAATGAACAGTCATAATGAAATGAATGATAGATGTTTAAAAAATACCTTTCATATAAAAATTAGAATTGCACCAGAAGATCAAGGGAAATTAAATACCCAAGATTGGATTGATATTTCAAATGATTATGCTGTGAAAATAGGTTTTCAAGATAATCCGTATGCTGTGTATATCCATGAAGAAAATTCAAGTATGGAACATATCCATATTGTAGCTTCTAGAATTAAGCCTGATAATTTAGCTGTAAGAGATAGTTATACAAACTATAAAAACATGGATTTTTGTAGGGAAATTGAAAGAAAGTATGACTTGAAAAAAGTAAATCGAGTTCTAGAGGCTGTTAAAGAGAATAAGGTGTTTGTAAAAGAAGATAGAAGAGCTTCTCAGTTAGAAGGAAAAATAGCTTTAGCAATTAAACAGTCCGATTCAATAGATGATTTAATTTTTCATTTAAAAAATATGGGAGTTAAAACTAAAAAGGGTAGAGGGATAGGATTCATTGATGAGAATGGTGTTTACTTTAAAGGTTCTGATATTAATAGAAAATACTCTTTAAAAGGTCTTGAAAAGCTTTTGTCTTATAAACAACAAGAAATAGAAATGTACTCTCAAAGAAAAGGTATTAGTTTTTAATAGGAAGCTTCATTGAAATTTGTATATTTAGGAGAGAATACTTAATCAAAAAAAAAGCTATGTTTAATTATAACCACATCGAAGATTTTATCGATAACAGAATTGACCATGAAGATTATTATACTTTAATAGAAGAGTATAATGAAACGGAAATTTATAAAGAGATTATCCATTTTATGTATTTAGCATTCCCAGACTGGACTAGTAATAATGGTATTGGTGGTTGGGCGGCTGAATTTGTTTTAACTAGCATTCGCAATTTAGAGCATGTATATGAAGACGAACAAATGAGCTCTAGTGATAAGCTTAAAGATATTTACACTACTCTAGTGGATGACTATGATGATTTTAAATCAATGTATAGTTTGTCTCAAGGAACTAGAATTGTTGATGTTTTTGAATATGAGTGCGAGTGTGAAATAGAAAGTATTAGTCATTTAGAAAAGAAATCTTACGATTTAGAATGGGATAAGCTTTTTGAAGCTTTTAAAAAAGATTATTTAGCTCGTGTAATCTATGATTTTAGAAGAGAAGAAGAGGTAGTTATATCTTAAAGAAGATAACTATCTCTTTTTTTACTTTGTTTAACAATCGAGTCTGGATATGTTTCTTTAGCGTAGAAATAAAAAAAACGACAAATCTCATGAGATGCCGCTTTAAATGTTTTCACAACGGAATAATCCTTATTGTGAATTGATTTCAAAATTGTAGGGCTAATATACATATTTTTATTTTAGTAAATAAAAAGTATTACTACTTAAGACAAATTATTTTTCTTTATATTTAGTTCGTTAAGTAATTTGTTTCTTACATCAAACAATTGCTATTACTTCCTCTTAAAAGATAAAAAAATAAGGCGCATAAGTTCATTCTTGTGTAGTTAGCTTGCACATAAAAAATAAATAAAATGACGAAAAAAATTCTAGGTTTAGATTTAGGTACTAATTCTATTGGTTGGGCATTGGTAGAGAATAATTTTGATAAAAAAGAAGGGAAAATTATTGATAATGGAGTAAGGATTATTCCAATGGATAAAGGCACTATGGATAATTTTGGGATAGGACAATCAATATCTCAAACCGCAAATAGAACAGCTTATAGAGGGACACGAAGGCTTTATCAAAGAGATAATTTAAGAAGAGAACGTTTGCATAGAGTGTTAAATGTTCTTCAGTTTTTACCAAATCATTATACTAACGCTATTGATTTTAAAAAATATTTAGGTCAGTTTAAAAAAGGACAAGAGGTTAAATTAAATTATATACCTAATTCTAAAGGAAAAGATAAGTTTATATTCCAAAAATCATTTTTAGAAATGGTTGCTGAATTTAAAAAAGAACAACCACAACTATTTCATACTAGAAAAAATGGAATAGAAGCCAAAATCTCGTACGATTGGACGATTTATTATTTACGTAAAAAAGCTCTGACCCAAAAAATAGAGAAAGAAGAGTTGGCTTGGTTACTTTTAAATTTTAACCAAAAAAGAGGCTATCATCAATTAAGAGGAGAAGATGAAGACTTTGATAAAGAAAAAAATAAAACATTTGAAAAGTTAGAAATATTAAAGGTTGTTGATACAGGTGATATATTAAGAAAAACAGGTGAGAAATTATATGATATTTTCTTTACAAATGGTTGGCAATATGATAAGCAAACAACTAAACCTGAAAACTGGCTTAATAAGACTAAGGAGTTTATTGTTACAGTAACAACTTTAAAAGATGGATCAATAAAAAGATCTTATAAATCAGTTAATTCAGAAGAAGATTGGATAGCGATTAAGAAAAAAACAGAACAAGATATTAAACAATCTAATAAGACTGTAGGTTCTTTTATATACGATTCATTACTTAAAAACCCCTCTCAAAAAATAAATGGTAAATTAATTAAAACTATTGAACGTAAATTTTATAAAGAAGAGCTTGAGAAAATCTTAATAAGACAAATTGAATTTCATTCAGAGTTAAAAGATAAAAATACATATATAAAATGCGTTGAAGAATTATATCCTAAAAATGAAGCACATAAAAATAATATAATTAGTAAAAAGAAAAACGAAATGTTTCGTTACTTATTTATAGATGATATTATTTTCTATCAGCGTCCACTAAAAAGTAAAAAATCAAATATTGCTTCTTGTCCTTATGAAAGTAGAATATTTTTTAAAGGAGATGAAAAAGTAAAACAAGGGTTAAAAGTTATATCAAAATCACATCCTTATTTTATTGAATTTAGATTATGGCAATTTATTCATAACTTAAGAATTTATAAAGTAGAGAAAGAGAAAGATACTGATCTTACATCTCAATTCCTAGAGACTGAAGACGATATTACTGATTTATATGATTTTTTAAATGATAAAAATGAAGTTGAACAAAAAAACATCATAAAATACTTTATAGATTTAAAAAAGATAGATAAAAAGGAAAAAGATATTTACCGATGGAATTATGTGATGGATAAAAAATATCCGATTAATCCAACTCGAAACAGCATTTTAAATCGACTAAAAAAGGTAGAAAACATTAATGGTTCTAATTTTTTAACCTTAGAAAAAGAGTTACATCTTTGGCATATTATTTATTCGGTAACAGATAAAAAAGAGTTTGAAAAATCACTAGAAAGCTATGCTAATAAATTTGAATTAGATAAAGATACTTTTGTGGAGGCGTTTAAAAAGCATCCACCATATTCATCAGACTATGGCGCTTATTCAGAAAAAGCGATAAAAAAACTACTTCCTTTAATGAGAAGAGGTAAATATTGGGATGAAAATGCTATTCCAGAAAAGGTGAAAGCTTTTGTTTTTGAAATATATGAACGTATTAAACATCTTAAAGACGGAGAAAAAAAAGAACAAGGTTTAAAAGATGCTGTTAATTTGATTAGTGATGATGCTATATCAAAGCAATTTATTAAAAGCTTTTTAAGACACACATTAAATAATCCTTTAATGGGATTAAATACATATCAAGCTTGTTATGCTGTTTATAAAAGACATTCAGAAGCGTCATTAATTACACAATGGAAATCCCCTAAAGATATAGATAATTATTTAGGAAGTTTTAAACAATATAGTTTACGAAACCCCATAGTAGAACAAGTGGTTTTAGAAACATTACGAACAGTTAGAGATATATGGGAATACAATTTGAGTATAGATGATAAATTTAAGTTCAGTGAGATTCATTTAGAATTGGGTAGAGATATTAAAAATTCGGCAGATAAACGAAAGCGAATTTCTCAAAAGCAAACCCAAAACGAAAATACTAACAAACGAATTAAGTTATTGTTAGAAGAAATGTATGAAGAAGGTGCACGATCGTACTCTCCAGGGCATCAAGAGATATTAAAAATATATGAAGAAGGAATTACTCAGAGCCCACAAACATCATATGAAAAAGTTAAAGAAGAAGAAATAGAAAAAATCAAAAAGAATGCTAAACCTAGTTCTAATGACATAAAAAAATACAAATTGTGGTTAGAGCAAGGGTATATTTCTCCGTATACAGGTAAAACTATTTCTATAAGTAGGTTGTTTACCCATGAATATCAGATAGAACATATTATTCCTCAGTCACGTTATTTTGATGATTCACTAGGTAATAAAATAATTTGTGAAGCAACTATAAATGAAGATAAAAGTAATAAAACAGCCTACGAATATTTAAAAGCAAAAGGAGGAAGTATAGTGCATGGAATAAGGTTACTAACTATAGAAGAATACGAAAATCATTGCTCAAAATATTTTAAAAATAACCGAACTAAGCTTAAAAATCTATTGAGTGAAGAAATTCCAGAAGGATTCATTAATAGACAGTTAAATGACAGTAGATATATAGCCAAATTTATAAAAGGAATATTAAGTAATATTGTGAGAGAAGAAAATGAGAATGAGATTACCTCTAAAAACCTTATAGCTGTTTCAGGAGCTATTATAGCTAAATTGAAACAGGACTGGGGAATGAATGAGCAATGGAATAAAATTATTCAACCGCGTTTTGAACGATTAAATGGAATAAGTAATTCAGAAAAATATGGTTATTTAGATTATAAGAAAGATGGAAATAAAAATAATACAGGTAAACAGTTTTTTAGAATAATTGTGCCAGAAGGTGTCAATAAAAAAAGAATTGATCATAGGCATCATAGTTTGGATGCTATTGTAATTGCTTCTTGTACCCGTGATCATATAAACTATATCACTTCATTAGAAACAGAAAGAAAAAATCATAAACTAGTTTCTAAATTATGTAACCTAAAAAAAATAAACAGAAAAAGAAATGATAAAATAGAGACTATTGAAGTTTTTGATTCTTATAAAAAACCTTGGAAAAATTTTACAATTGACGTTTTAAATACCTTAGAAAAGACAACTGTAAGTTTTAAGAAAAATACAAGAATAATAACAAAAACTAATAATAAAACTTGGCAGTGGGTAAAAGATGAAAAAGGAAATTTAAAAAAACAATTAGTATCACAAATAAAAGGAGATAGTAGAGCTATTCGTAGGCCTTTACATAAAGAAACTTTTTATGGGCTGGTTAATATAAAACAAAAGAAAAAAGGAAGTTCTAGTTTAAGAAATTTCATAGAATACCCAGAGTTTGTTATAGATAAGGAAATTAGAGGAAAAATTAAAGCGCTAAATAAGTTATTCGATTCAGACAAAAAGAAAATATTAAAATACTTAAAGGATAATCCTATTAAACAGAATGGAGAAGTGGTTGATAAAATAAAAGTATGGGAGTGGACAAAAAATGCGACTGCATCCAGAGTTAAATTATCTGATTCATTTACTAGAAAACAATTAGAATCTATTACAGATAATGGCATTCAAAAAATCCTAGAGAAACATGTTAAAGGATACATAAAAGAGAATGGGGAAGAACAATTTAATTTAGCATTTAACCCTGAAGGTATAGAAAAATTAAATGAAAATATTATCGTTTTAAACAACGGTAAAAATCATCAACCAATATATGCTGTGAGGGTTTATGAAGAAGGAAGTCGTTTTAGCGTTTCTTCTAATGAGAATAATTTAAACAAAACAAAAAAGTATGTTGAGGCAGCAAAAGGAACTAACTTGTTTTTTGCTGTTTATTGGTCTGTTAGCAAGGAGCAAAGAGTATATGAATCTATTCCCTTAAAAGAAGTAATAGATTGGCAAAAATGGAGAGCTAAAAACAAAGTCTTTGATGAACCTTTAATTCCAATTAATAAAGAAAAAGGAGAGTTTTTATTCTTCTTATCACCTAATGATTTGGTTTTTGTACCAACAAAAGAAGAACAAGATACTCCTAGTTTGGTTGATTTTTCTAATTTATCAAAAGAACAAGTTGATAGGGTGTATAAGATGGTAAGCACAACAAAAGGAGAATGTCATTTTGTATCTCAATATTATTCAACTAACATAATTTCTAACGAAAATGGATCGAATAATAAAAACGAAAGGGTTCAATTAAAAGATTTAAATGAACTTGATGAAAAAGGAAAGCCTAAAATGATTAAATCTATTTGCTGGAAATTAAAAGTTAACCGTCTAGGTAAAATTGAAAAAGTAGAGCGTTAAAAATTAGAAAGACTATGTTAAAAAGAACCATTTACATAGGTAATCCAACATATTTAAAGCTAAAAAACAATCAGTTAGTTGTAGAATGTCCAGAAACTAAAGATGTGAAAGGAACAATTCCTATAGAAGATATAGCTTTGTTAATGTTAGATCATTATCAAATAACTTTATCTACTCAATTAATTAATTATTTAATGGGAAATGGAGTTGCGCTTATACATTGTGATAATCACCATTTGCCTAATGGATTAATGCTACCACTTGTAGGACACTCTGAGCTTACCGAACGTTGGAGATGCCAATTAAATAGTTCTGTTCCTTTAAAAAAACAATTATGGAAACAAACAGTTATAGCCAAAATAGAAAATCAGAAACAATTATTACAACATAATAATAGTCCTGTTGAAGTTATGCAAACGTATTTAGAAAAAGTTACTTCAGGAGATGAAACAAATATGGAAGGTAAGGCAGCTAACCATTATTGGAAATATATTTTAACCGATTTTCAACGAGAGCGTTTTGGAGATGCTCCTAATAATTATTTGAATTTTGGATATGCTGTTTTACGGAGTATAGTAGCAAGAGCTATAGTAAGTAGCGGTATGTTACCAGCACAAGGTATTTTTCATAAAAACAAGTATAATCCATATTGTTTAGCAGATGACATTATGGAGCCGTATCGCCCCTTTATAGATAAGTTAGTTTTAGAGTATATAACGAAATACCCTTTTGAAGAAGAATTAAGTAAGCAAGCTAAAGCCCACCTTTTGCAAATAGCTACAGAAGATGTGTTTATTGATGATAAAAAACGACCTCTTATGGTTGCTGTAACTACCACTACGGCGAGTTTGTATAAATGTTTTACAGGAGAAAGACGTGCTATTTTATATCCTAAGTTATTATGAGTCAAGAACGTTACAATGCTTACAGAATTATGTGGATACTAGTATTATTTGATTTACCTACTGAAACCAAAGTAGAACGAAGAGCTGCTAATGCATTTCGAAAAAAATTATTGAATGATGGTTTTACAATGTTCCAATTTTCTATATACATACGGCATTGTGCGAGTAGAGAAAACAGTAAAGTACATGTAAAAAGAGTAAAAAGTACGCTGCCCAAGTATGGGAAAATTTGCATGTTTGAAATAACCGATAAGCAATTTGAAATGATGGAAATTTTTCATGGTAAAAAAGAAATTCCTAAGCCTACACCAGTACAACAGTTAGAATTATTTTAATTTTAGTATTTCTATAAAATGTAAAAACCTCCCGAAAACAGGAGGTTTTTAAACATTTACCTTGTGATTGCTCACGTAAAAATACAATTTGAAATCAATTCACAACAAATACCTAAAGCTCCCGCAAACCATTCATCTTGTGATTGCTCACGTAAAAATACAATTTGAAATCAATTCACAACCAAAATGAGGTTTCTACTTCCTTGAAATTGCTTGTGATTGCTCACGTAAAAATACAATTTGAAATCAATTCACAACCACTGGTTATGAACTCCGTTTATTTCTGCACTTGTGATTGCTCACGTAAAAATACAATTTGAAATCAATTCACAACACAATGGCAATGGAAATGACTACATCGCCGCTTGTGATTGCTCACGTAAAAATACAATTTGAAATCAATTCACAACTAGCTACAACAGTGATGATCGTGTGTTTTGCTTGTGATTGCTCACGTAAAAATACAATTTGAAATCAATTCACAACAGAACTCATCAAAGCTCTTAACCTCTTCTGCTTGTGATTGCTCACGTAAAAATACAATTTGAAATCAATTCACAACCCTAACTGCTAAAACTATTTAACCACAAAGCTTGTGATTGCTCACGTAAAAATACAATTTGAAATCAATTCACAACTACTTGTTTTAGGGGTATAAACACCGTAAGCTTGTGATTGCTCACGTAAAAATACAATTTGAAATCAATTCACAACCATTTGCACCAGCTAATGTTAATTCCTCAACTTGTGATTGCTCACGTAAAAATACAATTTGAAATCAATTCACAACAAATATTGTCAAACCCATTTTTAGCAACATCTTGTGATTGCTCACGTAAAAATACAATTTGAAATCAATTCACAACCATTACCAACACTTGCAGGTGTGAAGTTTGCTTGTGATTGCTCACGTAAAAATACAATTTGAAATCAATTCACAACTTGGGGTGGAACATGGACTAGAATAGACGGCTTGTGATTGCTCACGTAAAAATACAATTTGAAATCAATTCACAACGGTAACTATGCTTAGAATTTCTATACATATCTTGTGATTGCTCACGTAAAAATACAATTTGAAATCAATTCACAACTTATTGGCTTGTCTAAACATAACGGTAAAACTTGTGATTGCTCACGTAAAAATACAATTTGAAATCAATTCACAACGCCCAGGTACACCAACAAAATCTACACCTTCTTGTGATTGCTCACGTAAAAATACAATTTGAAATCAATTCACAACCATTACCTCCTGTAATAGCAAAATCGCCATCTTGTGATTGCTCACGTAAAAATACAATTTGAAATCAATTCACAACAAAATTCTGTATTTATACCTGTGATATTAACTTGTGATTGCTCACGTAAAAATACAATTTGAAATCAATTCACAACGGTTCGTGTATGTTAACGACATTATTGCCGCTTGTGATTGCTCACGTAAAAATACAATTTGAAATCAATTCACAACGCAAATACAACATTCAAATCAAATATTACTCTTGTGATTGCTCACGTAAAAATACAATTTGAAATCAATTCACAACCTATGGGCGGAATACTTTCAGAGCTGTTAGCTTGTGATTGCTCACGTAAAAATACAATTTGAAATCAATTCACAACTACCTTCAACAATAGCGTTTCTTTTATCTGCTTGTGATTGCTCACGTAAAAATACAATTTGAAATCAATTCACAACACCGAAAACCTAAACAAAAAGACACTTTTACTTGTGATTGCTCACGTAAAAATACAATTTGAAATCAATTCACAACCGCACGTGAAGACTTTGATTTTTAATGCTTCTTGTGATTGCTCACGTAAAAATACAATTTGAAATCAATTCACAACGGTGCAAGTGTGCTCAATACCCCTACAAAACTTGTGATTGCTCACGTAAAAATACAATTTGAAATCAATAGATGATATCAGGGATGGTAAAAGGATCTAATGTTATTCCTGAGTGGTGAATATTAGGTGTTTTATAGTTGTTTGCTTAAATATACAGCCCCCTGTCTAGTCCCCTTTAAAAAATAAAAAGCTTATAATCAGTAGATTATAAGCTTTTGAAGTGGTCCCACTTGGACTCGAACCAAGGACCACCTGATTATGAGTCAGGTGCTCTAACCAGCTGAGCTATAGGACCTGTTTTATTTGGATTGCAAAAATAAAAACTTTTTTAAATAAACAACTATTTTTTTACACTTTTCTACTCATTAAATTTTCACCGAACACACGTAAACCCTCTTTTTGTTGCTCATGAATGTTTAGGTATTCAAGACTTTCAAAAGCCTTATTTGTGTAGTACTCAATAAGTTTAAAAGTTTCTTCTGGAATATTATTGTTTCTAAAAATGGTAGAAACAGTGGTTATTTTTTCTGTATTATTTTTTTCTTGTCCGTTGTATAAATTTAATAAACTTTCTTTATCGTTAGGGTTGGAAACTTCTAAAGCTTTTAAGTATAAGTAGGTTTTTTTATTTTCTATAATGTCGCCACCTACTTGTTTTCCAAAAGATTCTGGGTCTCCGAAAGTGTCTAGGTAATCATCTTGTAACTGAAAGGCGATACCTAAATTTAAACCATAGTTATATAAATGTTGTGCTTGTTCTTCATCAGCTTTTGCTACAATTGCCCCCATTTTTAGAGCCGCAGCAACTAAAACAGATGTTTTCAAAGTGATCATTTTGATATATTCGTCAATGGTCACATTATTCCTTGTTTCAAAATCAACATCCAATTGCTGTCCGTCACAAACCTCTAATGCAGTCTTACTGAATAATTGCGCCAATTTTTGAAAAACTCTTGGCTCGTAGTTCTCAAAATATTGGTATGCTAAAATTAACATAGCATCTCCAGAAAGGATGGCAGTATTAATATTCCATTTTTCATGCACAGTTTCGTTTCCTCTTCGTAAAGGAGCATCATCCATAATATCATCATGTACTAAGGTGAAGTTGTGAAAAACTTCAACAGCCAATGCAGCAGGTAAGGCTTCTTTATAATTGCCTGAAAAAATATCTGCAGCAATAAGAGTAAGCATTGGGCGAATTCTTTTTCCTCCTAATTGAAGTATGTAATCAATTGGTTCATAAAGGTTTTTAGGTTCTCTAGAAAATTTTTGAGATTCTAAATAAGCTATAAAGTCTGATTGATATGATAATATGTCCAAATCTGAAAATTTTTGTAAAAATACGGTAAACAAAAATTCTAATGGTAAGTCTGTGTTAAAAAATAATTAAAACTTAGGAAACTTTTTTTGTTTCTTAAGTTTCCTGTTGTATTTTTGCCCTCGATTATG
>Ga0193951_1000413_pt1 | contig 19619 bp, 21 predicted proteins | sample BB_2_MG_FD_140370 | JGI IMG/M metagenome (GOLD analysis project Ga0193951, IMG submission 140370) | Microbial mat bacterial communities from the Broadkill River, Lewes, Delaware, United States - BB_2_MG | ecosystem: Environmental > Aquatic > Freshwater > River > Microbial mats | place: USA... | reverse complement strand
TTAGAAACGAATATTTAAATCTAAGTTTTTATCTGCAACTGTAAATTTTGCATCATTATAATTTGGTGGTCCAAAAGCCATAGAGTTATTAGACATACCATAAGATTCTAATGGCATTCCATTTTCTCTAAAGTCCATTTTACTATTCTCATTTTCATCATGAAAAGCAATAATAGCATAGTCGCCTGGGTTAACATTTTCAAAAGTGACTGTAATTTTTCCATTTTTTATTTTAGATTGGGCACTCATGAGTCCTTTTCCTTTCATAAATGTGTCTGCTGTATGTAGAGATAATTTAACGGTGCCTTTATCGCTTGTTACGTTATCTATAGTTACAGTGATGCTTGTTTTAGAGTCCTGAGAAAAGCTGATTAAAGTTGTTAATGCTAAAGCGAAAGTTAAAAGTAAATTTTTCATGATTTAAGTTTTTAATGGTTAGTGTAAGATCCTGTTCTTTTTTGTTGATGATTCAAATATCTAACAAACACTTCAGTTTATATAATTGACTTTACTGAATTGTAATTTTATACAGATGAACTGTTATTCGGGTTAAAAACTTATGAGTTACTTTTTAAATTTAGAAAAGTAATTACAAAAGTCCACGAGCTTTAATTTCTAAATACTTATTAATAGTATTAATTGTTAAATTCTCGGGAGCCGTTAAAATAGACTGTATGCCGTGTTTTTGAAGCTCTTTGACCATCAATCGTTTTTCAAAAGCAAATTTTTCGGCTATGGTTTTATGATAAATGGTTTGTAAATCTTCTGCATTTTCATTTAAGATTGTATCTAATTCTGTATTTTCAAATAAGACAACAACAAGCATGTGTTTTTTAGAAATGGCTTGCAAGTAGGGCATTTGACGCTTTAAACCACTAATGTGTTCAAAATTGGTGTAGAGTAGAAGCAGGCTACGATGGGTAACTTTTCGTTTTAATTGCGCATAAAGTAAACCAAAATCGCTATCGGTAAATTGTGTGTCTATGTTGTATAAGGTTTCTAAAATACGGTTGAGGTACGTTAGCTTTTGAATGGCAGGCAAAAAGGTTTCAATCTTTTTTGAGAATGAAATCATACCAACTTTATCATGTTTTTTTAAGGCTACATTACTAAAGGCTAAGGTTGAATTAATGGCATAATCTAATAGTTTTAAGCCATTAAAAGGCATTTTCATTATTCTACCAGTGTCAATGATAGAGTAAATAGGTTGCGATTTTTCGTCTTGAAACTGATTTACCATCAACTGTGCGCGTTTTGCCGTGGCTTTCCAGTTTACGGTTCTAAAATCGTCGCCTTGGACATAGTCTTTTATTTGTTCAAATTCTGAAGTATTACCAATACGTCTAATTTTTTTTAAGCCAATTTCGGTTAGTGCGTTACTTATGGCTAGAAAATCGTACTTCTGCATTTGAATAATGGATGGATAAACCATTACCATTTGCTGATTTTGAAATTTATATTTTCGTTTTATAATTTTTAAAACAGATGATACAAATATATTGAGGTGGCCAAAGTAATATTCACCTCTATCTACAGGTCTTGCTAAATATTCAAAATTGTGATTCTGAGTTGGATTTAAAGAGATTTGGTAAGAGAAATCCCGTTTTTGGAATTGTACAGGTAACTCGTCAATAACGTCTAAATGGATTTTAAAGCCATAATTATTGGTTATTGTAATTGGAATAGGGTTGTTGTCACTATTCGAAAATTTATCGGGTAAAATTCGCCTTGCATTTAAAGCGTTTTTTGGTTGATAGAGTAGTAGTATGTCAATTAATAATAATACAATTATGCAAATAGTTAATATCCAGGCTACAGCGTATAAAACAGGGATCCAATACGATAACAGAAAGCATACCGATGCCAGAGCTATATACATATAGAGCTGTTTGTGTATGTATAATGATTTTAAAAATTTCATATTTGCTTACTGCTTACTGCTTACTGCTTACTGCTTACTGCTTACTGCTTACTGCTTACTGCTTACTGAGACTATCGTGGCACTTCAACCGATTGTACAATCATTTCAATTACGTTTTCAGTAGTCATACCTTCCATTTCGCGTTCTGGCGTTAAGATAATACGATGGTTAAGTACAGGGTTTAACGATTTTTTTACATCTTCTGGAATCACAAAATCACGTCCGTTTATGGCTGCAAAAGCTTTGGCTGTATTTAAAATAGCGATCGAAGCTCTTGGCGAACCACCAAGATATAAATGTGGATGATTTCTAGTTTTAGAAACAATCTCTGCGATATATTTAATGATTTTTTCTTCAACAAGAATTTCTTGTGTTTTGCTTTTGTAATCTTCTAATGAAGCGACATCTAAAATGGCATTAATTCTTGTTTGTGGTTTCTCGCCTTTGCGTTCGTGATGTGAGGCAATAATTTTAATTTCATCTTCTAAAGACGGATAATCTACTTTGATTTTAAAAATAAAACGGTCTAATTGTGCTTCTGGTAACGCATAAGTTCCTTCTTGTTCAATAGGGTTTTGAGTTGCTAAAACCATAAAGGGATTCTCAAATTTATAGGTCGTGCCATCTATTGTAGCTTGACGTTCTTCCATGGTTTCAAATAATGCAGCTTGCGTTTTGGCAGGAGCTCTGTTAATTTCGTCAATAAGAACGATATTTGAAAAAATGGGACCATTTTTAAATTCAAATTCCGAAGTTTTCATATTTAAAATAGAGGTTCCTAAAACATCACTTGGCATTAAATCGGGTGTGAATTGAATTCGGCTAAATTCTGTTTTTAATACTTTTGCAAATAATTTTGCTGTTACGGTTTTAGCAATACCAGGAACACCTTCTATAAGAACGTGACCATCTGCCAATAATGCCACAATAAGTAGTTCTACAAAATGATCTTGCCCAATAATAACTTTTCGCAATTCGGCTTTAATACTTTCTACAGCATTTTTTAAACCTTCTAATTGTATTCTATTATCAAAATTTAAGTCGTCGTTTACTATGTCGGTATCTTCCATTGATTATGGGATTTAAATTGTTCTATTAAGCTATTTAGCCTTTCTAATTCGATATTACTTATTTCTGTTTTTTGTTCTAAACTTCTAATAAGTTTAAATAAAGTCTGTGTGTCTTCAAGTGTATTATTACTTCTTGCAGCTAAGTTTTTTAAAAAACTAGTGTTTATGTCTGCAGTTGATAAGTGCATTGTATTTCTAATATACTCTAAAAAATGATGAATTTTATGTTGCGCAATATCTTTATGCTTTCCGTTTTCGTAATACATATTGGCAATCGTTTTGGTAAAGTCTACAGTCTGATTTTTTAAAGGTTTTATAATTGGGATGGCACGTTGTTTTCGTTTACCTTCGAAAATAATATAGATTAATGCTCCAATTAATACCAGATAATAGGCCCATTTTAAAGATTTAGTATTTAAAAATAAATACATTGGAGAAGTGTAAAAGGTCTTTCCTGTCTTGTAATAAGTGTCTACATAAATTGGCTTACTGGTATCTATATATGATAAAAGTCCTGCGGTATAATTTTGATTAGGGGATTGTAATATAAAGTAATTAGTAAAAGCCTGAGGAAATGTGTTTAGTATAATTTCACCTTTACCAAAGGGCTGTTTTATACTGCTGATTAAAGAATCTTTAATTGGTTTGTTTGGACCTCTGTATTTATCAATTAATCCAATAACTGAAGTTTTTAGAGTGTCAATTTTATTAAAATAATAGAATGTTGTTGCTTTTTCGTACTTATATGACGTATTATTAGCTAACAAAGGGTTTACTAGTTTTACTTGATATTTGTTATTAAAATTGTCAATAATATTTACGGCTTTAGTATCTAGGTTTAAAGTATCTAGTAATTTATGTTCAAAACCAACGGCAGAAACCATTAGTGTGTTTCCTTTACTTACCCAATCTAATAAACTATTTAATTCTTCGTTTCCAAAGTTAATCCCTCCATTATAAAACAGATAAGTTCCATTAATAGTGTTGTTTTTTAAGTACTCAAAAGGCGGTCTGTCTATAATATTAACAGTATCGGCAACACGTTTTAACTGCTCATTAAAGACATAAGAGCCAAAAGGGATTTTATGATGTGTAGCATAAGACGGAAACCAATTGAGTTGTTTAGGTTTGGTCATTTCTATTACAACAATTGATAAAATTGCGAAAGCCACAAGTACGATATATAGTTTTCCTTTTTTACTCAAGGTGCTGTAATTGTTTTATTTAAATTTTCGAAAGGCAATTTTAAAGTTTCAAACTTTATAGCATCGACATTAAACTCTCCGTACCATACATAATCATAAATTCTAGTGATATTTTTAAAATCGATTTTTAAATGATCTTTTTCAATTTCATTGATGTAATCTTCATTTGTTTTTTGAGGCTGCCATAAAATATGATCGCTTTCAGTTAATTGTTTTAAAGAAAGTAGATAGTAATACCGAATGGCCAATCTGTAATTTTTTTGCTGAATAGCATCTTTTATCAAAGCATTAATATCTTCATTTTTAATGATTTGTTCTTCTTCAGTAAACGATATTGAGGCTTCTTTTTTTGCTTTGGTTATTAGGTTGTTTGAATTAACTTTTAGGAAAAACCGAATTAATAAAAAGATTAAAACGCCTAATAATATATAGGGCAAAATTCGAAACATAAAGTAAAGAAATCCTGTGGCAGTGCCAACACCAAAAATAGATTCCCAAAACTTAATAAGGAAGTTTCTTAGCCATCGTTTTGCTTTATCAAAAAAGTTTTCTTCGGCTACAACTTCGGTATAATTAAAATCGTCATCGGCTTTATACGTTTCTAAGTCTTTTTCGGAAATGTGTTGCTTTTCTATTACGGAATCATCGTATAATATAGGTTGCTCGTTTTGTTGCGCAAAAGAAAATTGCCCAATACAAAAACAAATAAGAAACCATTTATATACAAGCATTTAGTCTTCTATTTTTCCAATTTCACTAATACGATCATAAGTTCCAGTAAAGTTTGTTTTTTCATGCAGATGAAAATATATAATAGCTCCACCAACAATTAAAATGATGTTTAAAAAGAACTGAAAGAATGTGTTAAGCACATTCAAGAAAATGAGAATAGGATCTTGAGAAAAAGTGCTCATATTAGCGGGGTCAATTTCGCCAGAAAAAACACCTGTACTAATTAGAGTATAAATAACTGTAGGAATAGAAAAGACCATACCAAGAACATAATAAATTACACCTAAAATAAGGAATGCTCCAAAAGCGGTCCAGAAATCTATATTTACTAATTTAAAACTCTGACTATATGCATCTGATGTAGAACGTTTAGGTTCAAAAACATAAATACTAAAGACAATTGCCATAGGAATCATTGCGTAGAATACAGGGAGAAAGCAAAGTAAAGCAGCTATAAATAAGGTAATACCTTTTAAAAAGCTTAACCCTAAAAAGGACCAAAACGACTTGTGTACATTGGTTTTTACCTCTGTTGGATCAACAACCCCTTTGTTATCAACATAAGACTTTATATAAAAAAGAACAGAAGCTACAGTAAGTATATATGCTGCAATTGCAGAAACTAAGTAAAAAATGGCTGTGGTTATTATAACAAAAACACTCGAAGAGTTAAAACTAGGCTCTCCAAAAGAGCTAAAGTTAAGGACATCTCCAGAGACATAATTGTAAGCTGCAAGTGCAATCATAAAAACAACAATAGCAGGACCTGCAATATTGATAACTGTTTTTATAAAAGGTTTAAATTCGTTTCTAATAAATCCAAAAGTATCACTTAAAATACTACTAAAATCGCGTTGTTTTCTAAATTCAATGTATGGTTTGTTCATTATTTAATTGGTTTGGGAAAGTGTTAATGTTGTTGTATTTTTTTGTTCAATATTTAATTTAGACTTCTTGTGTAATTTAATGGGGTAAATTACGTAGTAAAATAAGATTAGAGCAAGTGAACTCGAAATAATTAATATAGCGAGCCAATCTGGCATTTCGGTATGTCTGGTAACAAAACCTTCTAAAAAACCAGCGATTATAAAAAACGGTATAGTACTCATAAGAATTTTTAAGCCATTAATAACGCCACGCTTAAAGGATTCTAATCTAGGGAGTGTCCCTGTAAATAACATGCCATTTCCCATAACAAGACCAGCGCAGCCAGCGACAATAATAACAGATATTTCAATAGTACCGTGAATCCAAATGGTACGCGCAGATTCCCATAATAAGCCTTGTTCGTAAAAAAAGTATTGAAAACCACCTAGCATAATGCCGTTCTGCATCATAAAATATAAGGAACCAATACCTAGTAAAATACCATAGCCAAAAGCAAATAAAGCTACTTTTATGTTGTTTAAAGTAATACCTAAAAACATATTAAACTCACCTTGCTCTTTATATACAGCCATTGGATCACCTTTTTCTATATTCTCTAATGTCATATTTACATAAGCATCGTTAAGTCCAAAAGACCTTACGAAATCGGCATCAGTAGCCGTAGAGTATGCACCTATAAAAACAAAAAAAGCAAAGGTTAAAAAGGTAATAAATAGTTCGCGATGATGTTGATAGAACATCGTTGGGAACTCCGTTTTAAAAAAGCCAATGAGTCTATTTTTAGGTTCTTTTTTAGTTTTATAAATACGTTGATGAGCTTTAGATGCGAGCTGATTAAGGTAGCGTTCTGTGTTGCTATTAGAATAAAATGTTTTTGCGTAACTTAAATGATCGGTAACTTCTATATATAGATCAGAAAGTAAATCGGGATCGATTTGAGTATTATTAGTTAGAATATTTTCAAATTCTAACCATTTATCTTTATTTTGCTTTACAAAAGCTGCCTCGCGCATTATAATCCCTTTTTAGACTTCCAAAGAAAAGAAAATATGGATGAATTTCAAATAGAAACAGCCCAAAATGTAGGGATAAATCAAAATGTTGCTAGTATTGGTGATAGAATGTTTGGTTACCTTATAGATAGTGCTGTAATTCTTCTTTATTCTATATCTGCAATATTACTTTTAACCACTTTAAATTTGGATCCAGGTGATACTTGGGCTATTTATTTATTGGTGTCTTTACCTGCATTTTTGTATTATGTTTTGCTAGAAACTTTTTTCGATGGAAAAACTATAGGGAAAATGTTAATGAAGACTAGGGTTGTAAAATTAGATGGTTCTAAACCGAGTTTTGCGAATTACTTTGTAAGATGGATTTTACGTATTGTAGATGTGGCTTTGACCTCTGGTGGTGGTGCAGTAGTAACCATTTTATTAAAAGGCAATGGACAGCGCATTGGTGATATTGCTGCAGGTACAACTGTAATTAGTGAAAAAGAAAAATTGACCATTGAAGATACACTTATTAAAGATATTCCGTTAGATTATGTTCCTGTATACAGCCAAGTAACGGTGTTAAATGATAGTGATATGCAAACTATTAAAAATTTATATGATGATGCCATTAGAAATGGAAACCATAATGTCATAGTAAACTTACACTATCGCCTTTTAAAAGTGATGGCAATAGAGACAACAGAGAAACCAATAGATTTTGTAGCGAAAGTAATAAAGGATTATAACTATTACACTCAAAACATGTAATTAGAAAATCGTAGATTCAGCGTAGCTAATCTCATTAATCAAGTGAATTCTGTTTTAAGTACAGAATAACTAAAATGAAACCATAATACATTCATGTTTTTTCAAATTGTAGATATATTAGGAACTATAGCTTTTGCTATTTCTGGCGCATTAATAGCCATGAACAAACGTATGGATCCGTTTGGCGTACTCATAATTGCTTTTGTTACAGCAGTTGGCGGTGGTACATTACGTGATGTTATGATTGGCATTGAACCTGTCTCATGGATGCGAAATATGACTTTTGTGTATGTTATTATTGGTTCTGCTGCATTTGCTGTTGTTTTTAGAAAACGCATCAGTTACCTTAGAAAATCACTTTTTTTATTCGATACTATTGGTATTGCACTTTATACTGTTGTTGGTGTAGAAACTGGACTTGTGGCAGGATTACATCCTCTTATTTGTATTGCAATGGGAACCATGACGGCATGTTTTGGAGGTGTGTTAAGAGATATTTTATGTAATGAAATTCCTGTAGTTTTTAGAAAAGAAATTTATGCAACAGCTTGTATCTTGGGAGGCTTAACTTATTTTTTACTACTTCAATTTTTTGAGGACAGAAACTATTTATTTGTTATTGCAGGTTTGGTAGTTATTATTGTGCGATTAATTGCCGTGCGCTATAAAATTAGTTTACCTACTTTGTATAAGAAGGACGAAGATATACTCTAATTTTTAGACCTTGTTATAGCTAGTTTTATCTTTTTTGGTCTTTCCCCAAGCAACAACATTAACACCTTTAGAATATTGAACTTTGTTTGGTTCGTTTTTTAGAAGGTTTTTAAACCTTTGGTAATTGAAGTCAATTGCAGTGATGTTAATGTGATGAATTGGCCATTCTAAATGGTGAATTTCAAACGCGTTTATAGCTTGTTTTGTATCTTGAAAAAGGGCGTATCTTTCCGTTAACCATCGGTCTAACTCTGATTTTGTTTTAAGCGTTTCTCCAATTGAGAATCTAACATCCAGTTTGTCATTAAAGGCAGCATTATATGATTGGTATTGGTTTGCTGTTCTCTTAATTTTTGAATAACGATATGGAAGTTCAGAAATTGCTTTTGCAATTTTACAAGAGAATCGTTTTCCCCCTTCAATACTTAAAAAATAGACACCGGTTTTAGATCCCGATTTTACATAAGTTCTAATATTAATTTCATCAAAATCTGAAACTGCGGAGAGCGATGGGAAGTATTTAGGTCTGATTTTTTCCATAGTGAATGCTACCACGGAAACCCAAGGTTTGCCCTCAAAAAGGTCCATTTCTAATTCTTTTGGTACAAATTTTTTGAGTTCCTCTAATTCAACTTCCCAATGAAGAAATATGGCATTATTCCACTCTTGATAGAATTTCCAATTTTCAGTGGGTATTTTCCAAGGTCTGTGCTCAGTGGTTTTTAATAGGTCTTGGATTTTCATTTTTTGAGTTGAATACTTAGTTTTTGTTAGAATCGTTTTTAAACACCATTAGCTTTATTGTTTTCTCAGAATCTTCTAAGATTATAATTTTATAATGCTTCCATTCTATAGTTATACCCTTATCTTCAGTATTATTTAGCGACGTAAAAGACACCATTTTCTGTGCCTCGTCTTCTGATAACAACATATGATATGAGTTAAAGGCATCGGTTTGGTTGCCATTTATATCCTCAGACCATTCTCCAATATAATCCTTAAATAGAATTTCAAGGTTACCAATTACAGCAGTTTGACCCAAATCTATAAACATTGGTTTTTCAAAGTCTAATTGTGTAACAACTAACGCTACGTCGTCTTTATCCATTTTTAAATCAAAAGAATAGTTTTGATATGCTTTTGGATAGTTTGCTTTTTTACGATCACTAAACGCATCATAACACCATAGGAAAGTAGCGTATTTAGTATTGTTTTCAAATACGTTTAATTCTAGCTGAATTTGCGGTGAGTCGTTATTTATTAATGTTGATTGAATGAATAGATTTGAAGGTTCTATAACTAATTTTTCAAATTGAATACTAGGATTTTTTCCTGTTTTTAAAGGTATTGTAATCGAATCGTTTGTCATGTTATTTTCTGATTGTGTATATCCCGTGTATGGCATACATACAAGTAATAAAATCCATATGTTAAATGTGAGAACCTTCATAGTTAGGTATAATTTATCATTAATAAAGGCTATCAAATTTGAATGCTAACATATAATAAAGTAGGCCTATTGTTGTCAATAAATGAAGTCCAAATCCAATAGCATTTAAGACTTTGACATAGGTTTTATTAAAAAAACCAAAAATAGCGCAAAGGGCAAATAGTAAAATACAAGCTTCTAAACCAATGACCACTATTTCTCTAAATTCAAAGTGATGCTCTTTTATATTCGGAATAGTGGTGGTCCAAAAGACAAATATACCGATTACCATAACCATATTTAAATACGGAATTATTAATGTTGATTTCCTCTTTTTGTATGCGACGATAATGGCTGCTAAATGGCAAATCAAGATAATAATTAGCGTTGTATTGATATATGTTTCATTCATAAGTGGCTGTAAGTGAGTTTGTGGCGTGTTTAAGTACCTAATTTAACAAATAAAAACCGAATAGACATGAGTGAAGCGAACTGTGCGTAGCAAAAATTAACAAGGATTTTCAGTAGTAGGCGAGAACAAACAATTACTTATAGCCATTGTTAGGCAACGTTTTTATTCCATTATTTTTTTAATTGTAAAATCTTTTTTTGTGTTTTTTCCATTCAAATAAGCTTTCCAAGTTTGAGGTACTTCGTAGTTAGGTATTACCCCTCGTCCTTTTATTTTTGGTTCTACATTAATTTGAAAATGAACAGTCGGGATTTTTGCCTCAATTTTTGAATTTGGCAATTTCACATATTCTGAATACCCGCTAACATTTCCTTCGTAAGTTCCACCAGTTTCTTCTCCGATGAATATTCCTCTGTCAGTCATTTTTATCAAGCTGGCAAATTCTGCACCGCCCGAAAATGTTCTGCCACTTATCAAAACGTATAGTTTTTCATTGTAAATCAGTTCTTTTTGCGGTTTTTTATAGCCTAAATCGGAATAGTAATCGCTGTACAGGGTAAAATTTCCTCTCTTGGCAAAGGTGTTTTGAAACGTCCATTTGTCCTCAATATAACCTTGTTTACTTTTGTTTTTTTGATAGGGTTTTGGAAGCATTGTTACTTGTTTGTATTTCTGAACGACTTTGTTAGATAAGTAGCTAAAAAGTAAATTTTCATTGCCTTCTGTTCCTCCACCATTGGCTTGAATGTCAATAATTAGGTGCTTTATGTTCAGGGAATCTATTTTTTTGAAGTTTTTTTGATAAAACTCTTCGTAATCTAGGTTGTCATCGCCAAAACTAGGAATGCTCAAATAGGCAATGGAATCGTTAATTTGCTCAAATACAAAGTCGTTATAATCAAAATCTTTCGATTTGAATTTAGCATTTTTGGTCTTGAATTTTGTAAATCGGATGGCGGGAACAGTCAATGTTTGAATTTTATCATTTCCGAACTCTTGAATCTGAAGTTCAAATTTTTTCTTTTTGCCGTAAACCAATCTGTAAAGTAAAGAGAAATTCAAGCCTCCAATCCATTCGTGTTTTGAGGTTTCATTAAAACCGTCTGTTGGGATTAAAGGGTAAAGTTTTTCAAGAATATCGGTTATTTTTCTACCGTTAACGGAAACTATTTTAACGCCTTTTTCAAGGTGTGTAATATTGCTTCCATAATGTTGTGTAACAATCAAGTTTCCATCACATAATTTAACCGTTAATGGTATAAAGGATTTTGAGAGTCCAAGTTTTATCATTGCCCCCTTTGGAAGCTCAATTGATGTATGTCCTTCGTTGGTTAATCCAATAACATACCTTAACTTTTCGTAGAACTCTAATTTTGTTTGACGTTTTTTTAATGTGTTTCGTATACTGTCAATTTTCGCATTTGTTTCATTTTTTCCGACATATTCATAAAGTCCCTGATGTTGTAATTTTAGTTCTGTGATTAAATAATCAAAATCTTCAACAAATTTTTTATGTGAATTAGAATCATCTGTTGATTGAGCAAAAATTGAATTTGATATTATAAAAAAGAGAAGAGAGAGGGCTAATATTCTTTTCATTTGGTTTAAATTTTTTCCAAATGTAATGCAGTCATAATATTAGTACTTGTATAATATTGGCAATTATAGTTTTTCAATAATGCTTTGTTGGTATTTTTTAGGTGAAATTCCTACAAAACGCTTAAACGTTTTGGAAAAATGTGCCAAGTCTGTAAAGTTGTATTGATACGCTAATGTTGTAAGTTCTGTATTTGAATTAATTAACATTTTACTTGAAAAAACTTTTTTCATCAATATGTAATTAATTGGCGTCATACCTGTAGCTGCTTTGAATTTTTTAGCAAATCCATATTTATTAATATTCGCAATTTTCGATAGTTCATTTAGACTAAACTTTTCGCAAATGTTTTTTTCAATGTAGTTATTAATTTGCTTAAAACTATTTAGATTTAATTCAGAATATTCCTTGTCGTTTTCTTGCGAGTGCGATTTGATGGTATTAATAAATTGATGTAGATTAAATTCAATATTTTCAGTTTCTTGTTTATCAATAGCATTTTTAAGTTCTATAAACAATTTGTTAGCGTTTTTACTATTTATTTTTCTGTTTATAAATTTAATATTCTTTCCATTTAGTATGTCTTTCATCAATTGATTAGGAATGTATATTGTATCAAATTTCAATTGAGTTGTTTTGTCAAATAGTGGATTAGAATGTATTTCGTAAGGGTTCGTTATTGAAATAGAACCAGCTTCACTAAAAAGGCTTTGATGTTCAAAATCAATTTGTTCAATTCCTGAATGTATTAGCGAAATGCAAAACGTTTCGTGAAAGTGCTTTGGAAATTCAGTAGTTTGGTTTTCAATAGTGATATATTCTAAATCATCTAAAATCATTCTTGTTTTCTCAATGTTTTTTCAAATGTTGTCTAACTCACGTGTTTGTGTTATGGCTAGTGGCGTGGTTAAGTAACTAATTTAGTAAACTTTTACGAACCCGTGAAAATTCCGCAGGAATTTTTGCAAGTAGGTAAGAGCTAGGCAATTAATTATGCACGGTGCTGTGCGGCGTTTTTTTATTTTTCAATTTTCTCAAGAACGAATTCAGATTTTTTACCATAAAGCGTTGAAGTCAGATGTAATTGCTTATCGACTAATTTATAGTCCATTTCCCAATTCACACTGTCTTTTAGTAACACATTTATTTTTCTAATCGATGGCTTTAATTGGTAAGTTCCATTCATACTCAATTCCGAATCAATTTTTTGCGTATAAATTCCGCTCTCATTGAATCCCATTATATTATTGTCGTAAGTCATTTTCGCAATTTTTATGACATTCTCTAATTCCAATGAATCAGTGAAAATCTCTTTAAAAAGCTTTGAAATCGAAACAGAATCGGTTTGAGTATTCAGATAAAAATCTCCACTATTTACTGAAATAATTTTCCATTTTCCATTTACATTGGATTGCTCGTTTTGCGCATAAGAAACAATCAGATTAATTAAAAAAAGTAACGTTAAATTCTTTTCATGGGTTTGAGTTAAAATGTGCTACAACGGTTTAGAGCATGGAAAGTTGCGGATTTTTAAGTGCCAACTTTTGGGTATATAATAGACCTTTATTTTATTTAATATTTATTTTTCATTATAAGCACTAAAATCGCTATTTTTTATATACGTTGCTGTTCGCTCGTGTTTTTAAATCGTATGCTAACATGCTTGTGAATATTTCAGACCCTTTCTTATTTAAATGAGAGGCATTATAAAAATATTCTTTCTCTAGACATATATCGTCACTCGAATAGTCAAGAAAAAGTAAATCATATTTATTTGAGAAATCGTTGTAAATATTTATAATTTCTTTTCTGTTTTTCACGAATTTTTGACCATCAATATGTTCAGGTGTATAAACAAGAATGACTGTTATGTCATTTGATTTACATTCTAAAAGGAATTGATTAAATAATGTAATAGTATTTGAATCAATATCTATGGAAAGGTTTTTCTTTTCTAATTTAGCTTGAACTAAATCATTATTCCATTTTCTGTCCATTCCTCTGTAACCTTTATTTCTATATGGATTTTTATTGGAAGATGATTTTATTACTGAAGCTTTCATAGAACCATAATACCTAATAAGAGGCAAATAATAATCCTCAAAATTAAAACCATCATAAGATGAAGTAAATTTCTTAATGTCACTATTCCATAACATATATGGTTTAAACTGGTTTAACTCATATAAATCTTTTCTCTTTGCTAAACTAAAAACATCAACTGATAGGATAATTACTTTAGGTGGTTTATTATATTTTAAATACTCTTTATTTCTCAAATACTGTAGCCAAAAATTATGACCGTCCATACCAAAATTATAAGCCTTCAAATTCAATGAATCTTCTATAATTTTTGGACTTATATGAACCCAAGCGCGAGAAGAGCCATAAATAGCTATATCAGCATCAATATTTTTATCGTATATATCATTCCATACTTCTATTTCACCTGGTGAATTGTGAGTTTCTTTTAATTTTTCTGATATATAATAGTCGGCTATAATCATTAACAAGATTAAAGTTGATAATATTAATAATGATTTAATAACGAATCTTTTCATAATTAAAATTGAAAATATATAAATTGTTGTTCTTGACCTCCAAACCAAAATATAGCAAAAAGAATAGCAAAATACATAGCAATTCTTATCGGCCAAATCCACTTTAAACCTAAATTTTCGATAGCAAATTGTTGCTCTCTACCATACCATTCAATTATGATGAAAATAAATAGTAAAATGAGTATTGATCTTTTAGAATCATCTTGATCATACTTAGGATAAGTAAATAAAGTGTTAGAAAAAATTTCAGAAACATAATTAATAGCATGTGCTATGTTATCTGCTCTAAAAAATATCCATGCAAATACAGTTAACACAAAAGTGAATAACATTAAAAGAAATTCTTTTATAGTAGGTAAGAATTTTCCTTTAGCGGCGACATCTAAATTATTTCTATTATTATTTGTGAGAAGAATAGGTAAGAAATATAAAGCATTTAAGGCACCCCAAACTATAAATGTCCAATTTGCTCCATGCCAAAATCCACTGACAAGAAATATAATAAATACATTTCTGATTTTATTCCAAGTTCCCCCACGACTGCCTCCTAATGGAATATAAAGATAGTCTCTAAACCAAGTAGAAAGTGATATATGCCAACGTCTCCAAAATTCTGCAATGTCTCTTGAAAAGTATGGGAAAGCAAAATTTTGTTTCAAATTAAACCCAAATAGGCGAGATGTTCCAATAGCTATATCTGAATAACCTGAAAAATCTCCATAAATTTGAAACGTAAAAAATATTGCTCCAAGAACCAAAGTGCTTCCTGAATATTCAGATGAATTGTTGAAGATTATATTGGCATATTGTGCACAATTATCAGCAATTACAATTTTTTTAAATAACCCCCAAAGGATTTGACGCATTCCATTAACAGCTTTTGAATAGTCAAAATGGCGTTTTGTATAAAATTGGGGAAGCAAATTAGATGCACGTTCAATTGGTCCAGCTACTAATTGAGGAAAGAAGCTTACAAATGCTGAAAAAGAAATAAAGTCTTTAGTCGGTTCAAGATTTCGCTTGTACACGTCTATTGTGTAGCTTAATGTTTGAAAGGTGTAAAAACTAATTCCAACAGGTAAAATTATGTTTAAAGAATTTGCATTTATATCAGTTCCAAAAAACGAGAAAGCAGTAATGAAATTATCAAGAAAAAAATTATAGTATTTAAAGTAACCAAGAAATCCAAGATTTACAAGAATGCTTGTCCATAATAGCATTTTTCTTTTATTTTGATTTTCTTGTTTTGATAAACTAATACCAATTGAATAATCTATTACAGTGCTAAAAAGAATTAACGATAAAAATCGCCAATCCCACCAGCCATAGAAAATGTAACTTGCTATTACAATTAATAAGTTTTGTGATTTTAAGTTCTTGTTAGTGACGAACCAATATAGAATAAATGTAATGGGTAAGAATATTGCAAAATCGATAGAGTTAAATAGCATTTTTTTATTCTAAATGTTTAAGATTTTTGAGTTTTTTTGAGCATGAAGCACAACATGTTCCTTTAGTTTGTAATAAATATCTTTATATAGAAAAAGAGGAGAACTATAACGTGTTTTAGATTAGTGATCCCTTACACGTACGAGTCCTCTCTTTCTATAAAGTTGCTAAGAACCATTTGGAATACCAGGAGTATTAACTCCCGATAAAGGAAGTAGTTAAAGCAACATAATTATAAACTTTAATTGTAAAAATATGAAAAATTACAAAGAAGTCGTTGGAATCGATGTTTCAAAAAAAACACTAGATGCTTATTGTTACCAATCTCAATTACACAGGGAGTTTGTTAACGATATTGTAGGCTATAAAAGCTTATTAAAATGGGTTTTAAAAAACTACAAAAGGAGTTGATGTTTTTTACTGTTTTGAGAATACAGGCTATTATTCGTTAAAATTAGCGCTGTATCTAGATAGTCGAAAGATTATTTATGTAGAAGAAAGTCCATTAAAGATTAAGCGCAGTTCAGGTATCGTTAAAGAAAAGACTGATAAATTAGATGCTGCATTAATAGCGCGTTACGCGTGGCTCTACAGGGAAGAATTAAAACCAAGTCTCATTTAGAATTAGGTAGATTGCTATCGTTACGGGATCTACTGGTTAGAAATACTGCAGGCTTAAAAGGGACATTAAAAGAGATGAAAGTACTTTTATCTAGTCCCACAACAGACACTGGTTGCATTATATTAAAACGTAGTATTGATTACAAAGAAAAGCAAGTTAAATCGATAGAGGACCGTATAAAAGAGATTATATCAGCAGATACTTCGATGAGTAAGAATTATGAATTGCTCACAAGTCTTAAAGGTATTGGATTAGTAGTTGCTTGTCAGCTGATCTACCACACAGGTAACTTTACACGTTTTGCTAGGTTGGCGAGCCTTTTCAAGTTATTGTGGCACCGCACCATTTGAACATCGCTCAGGTACTAGTATTTACAAAAGAAAGCAATGTCATTATTTAGGTGATAGAAAAATGAAGAGTTTGCTAAGTATGGCAAGTGTTTCAGCAATACAACATGATAGTGAATTACGATTCTACTACAATAGAAAATTAGCGGAGGGTAAGGATAAAATGCTGGCCATAAATAACGTTAGAAATAAGTTGATAGCTAGAGCATTTGCAGTAGTAAAAAGAGGAACACCTTATGTCGTTCTTCAGCAATATGCAGCCTAAAAAATAAAACTAAATATTACTAGGATTTGATCTTGGAATACGTGTTATGGCTAGTGGCGTGGTTAAGTAACTAATTTAGTAAATAAAAACCAGATAGACACGAGCGAAGCGAACTGTGTGTAGCAAAAATCCGCGAGGATTTTTGTAAGCAGGTTCGTACCAGGCAATTAATTTTATACGTTGTTGTGCTTTCGTTATTTTTTAATTTCGGTTTCCAAGAGATTAATTATTTCCTTATTCAGTTCAATACATTTTTCGTGTCTATCAAGTAATAATGATTTATAAACAATCAGGTTTTCAACGATATTTTCAAATTCAATGTTTTTGAGTAGATCATTATTGTTTATTTCAAATCCTGATTTAGGAAATCTTATTTTAGTAATTTCTTCGTCATTGGTTTTTTCATCAGAATTTAACCAACTGCCATTTTTAATAATGTATCTAATAAAGTCATCAGAAAAATCAATTACAGATTTTTCTCTGTTTTTTAATGTTTCAAGTGTTGGTAACCAAGAAGAAAGTTTATTCCGTAAAATATCGTTTTTTATTATACCGAGATTACCCGAGTTAATCAAATCCAATAAAAACCCATTTTGAGGATAGTATTTTGGAACGTTTCCAACCGATTGCAGTAAACTATCGATATCGAATGAAGCTTGATATTTACTACCTGTATTATCAAGAATTATGAAACTATTTTTTTTAATTTCTTTTAGTTCTGCAATAGATTTATTTAATTCTGATTGATTGTACTCAAAATCCAGTTTAAGATTAAGAAGTGCCTTTCGTTCAAAATCATTTTTATTTAAGGCATCATTATAATTATTCAATTGCAATGCAATTAAAATTCCGATAACAACAAGAATAATTTCTCCAATGGCATAAATCAGGTACTTACTGAATTTATTTTCAGAGAGTAAATTTTGTCTAATTTTTCTAAAGAATTTTATCATTGGTTAGCGGTTTGTGGTAATGAAGCACAACTAGTTATATAACAATAAATATACACTTTATCCTTCATTGTTTTCGGGGTAAGGTATATTTTGTTCCAGATGATAAGCATCTATAAACCTTATTTTTATTCTTATATACCTCAAATAAAGGCTTTAACTAGACTTATGTTTTTTTGTTATGAATAGGAATACTTTATTATAGGGTTTAACACATTTGTTACCCTATTTTGTATTAATGCCAAAACTCATTATAATTCTAAAAAGAAAGCCATTCTACAGTATTGTAAAATGGCTTTCAGATTTGGGACCGGCTTCAACTAATTCCATCCACCACCTAAGGCTTGATAAATTTTTACATTAGCCAAGAATTGGTCTCTTTTCGTTTCTATAATTTCAATTTTAGAATCTAAGGCCTCTCTTTGTGTCAATAACACTTCTGTATATTCTGCTCTAGCAGATTTGAAGAGTTGAATAGAAAGATCAATAGCTTCTGTCATTGCCTGAACTTGCTGTTCCTTTAGCTCATAATTTTCCTTTAGATTATTAATGTTAGAAAGCGTATTAGCGACTTCAATATAACCGTTTAAAATGGCTTTTTCATATTCGAAAACGGCTTGCAGTTGTCTGCTATTGGCATTACTGTATTCCGCTTTAATCGCATTTCTATTAATTAATGGACTAACCACATCTCCAACTAAAGAATATAAAAGCGATTCGGGTGTATTAGTTAAATACTTTGTTTTAAAGGCCTGTAAGCCAATTCCAGCTTTAATACCAATAGAAGGGTAGAAGTTAGCTTTGGCGATTTTAACATTTAATTTTGAAGCTTCTAATTCATATTCTGCTTGTTTAATATCAGGTCTATTGGCTAAAAGTTGCGCCGGGATACCGGCTTCAATTGCATCTATCTGACGATTAATAAAATCGTCAGAATCTCTGTCAATTTTTTGTGGATAACGGCCTAAAAGAAAATTAATCTTATTTTCAGTTTCTACAATTTGTTGACGAATTTCAAATTTATTACTTTGGTTTTTAAAGACTTCGGCTTCAAAACGTCGCACTGCTAATTGTGTAGCTCTTGCAGCTTGCTTTTGAAGTTTGACCATCTCTAAAGCATTTTTTTGAAGCTCTAAATTCTGCTCAATAATGTTTAACTGATTGTCTAAAGCTAAAAGCTCGTAATAGGAATTGGCAATTTCTGAAACAATAGAGGTGACCATAAAATTCTTCCCTTCAATAGTACTTAAATATTCTAAAACAGCCGCTTTTTTTCCATTGCGTAGTTTTTTCCAAACATCGAGTTCCCATGATACATCTAAGCCTACTGAAAAATCGGTTAAAGGTTCTGGGAATTCTTCGTTTTCACGAACATCTAGATGCTGTTCTACAGCTCCGTTTCTAGTGTATTTACCAACTTTTTCAACTTCTGCGCCTGCGTAAACATTTACAAAAGGTAAATATTCTCCTTTTCTAACTTTTACCTCATTATTAGCCATAGCAATGTGCTGTAGCATAATATTAAGCTCCTGATTATTGGCTAGCGCAGTATCAATCAATGCGACTAACTTTGGATCTGAAAAGAATGTTTTCCACTGTATGGTGGCACTATTTGCCGAATCTGTAGTTTTATCTTGGTAGTGCTTTGGTACTGCTACGTTTGCGTCTCTTACGGCCTTTTGCGTAGGTAC
>Ga0193951_1000412_pt1 | contig 19624 bp, 21 predicted proteins | sample BB_2_MG_FD_140370 | JGI IMG/M metagenome (GOLD analysis project Ga0193951, IMG submission 140370) | Microbial mat bacterial communities from the Broadkill River, Lewes, Delaware, United States - BB_2_MG | ecosystem: Environmental > Aquatic > Freshwater > River > Microbial mats | place: USA... | reverse complement strand
ATTTTGTATTTTTGCTTAAACGAGAGGATTATCAAAATCGGTAATGCCAATATATATATCAGCACTACCAATATGTAGTAAAAAAGAAGTTGCACTTACGCCTCAACTTCCTCTATTTCTTTATATAAAATTCTACCACAATGAGGACAGGTAACAATATCCTCATGTTTTATTACTTCAGCATATGTTTTATCATTGATTCTCATAAAACAACCATAACATGCTTGTTTTTTAACTGGAACTACAGTTGTATTAGCAGCCCATTTTCTAATTTTTTCATAAAATGTCAATATCTTTTGACTCATCTCAGAAATTAACTTTTGCTTTGCATTATATACATTTGTTCTTTGTGTTTCAATTTCATTGATTTGTGATTCAATTGATTTTCTAATATCTGCAGTCTCTTTAGCAATCTCAGTTAATTCTTCACCTTTTGCTATAATATCTGCTTCTTTTGCTTCAATAATTTTATCTAATCTCTCAATCTCTTCATTTGCAAATTCACATTGTTCTTTTGAAATCTCTTCTTCAAGTTGAAGTGCTTTTATCTCTTTATCTGTCTTTACAACAGCACCTTTTTTAGAAAGTTCTGTAAGTTTATCTGCAAGTTCTGCTAAATGAAGCTCATTTTTACTTCTTTTTACTTTACAATCTTTAACTTCATCTTGCAAAGATACTATGCTTGCATTTACATCTTGTTCTTTTGCTATAGCTAATCTTAAAGTTGATTCAATAGATTCAACTCTTGGGCCAAATGCATCAATTTCTTTATCAATTTTTGATAAATTTACTAACTGTTCTAAATACTTATTCATAAGTTTTAAATCCTTTTTTATTTTATTTCTTCTTTAATTCGAACAAAGTCCGAATTAAATTCATCTCAACTAAAGCACGGAGTGAACTCCTGTACTGTTTATTTCTTCTTTTTGGGAAAACAATTCCTCAAAAATTTATCTCACTAGAGCAGGGAATCAACTCCTGCATTATTAATTAAATTGCCCCATAAAACGCAAATAAAAATTTGTTGATGGTTTATTTGTATTGAAATGGGTTTTTTGAATTTGTCATTATAGCTTTTAATGGAGAATTTTCCAAGTTTTTAGCTAAACACGCTGGAAAATGGGACTCACTTGCAAAGTGTTCAATGTCTATTAAATTCAATTTATTCTCTTTTGCCTCTAATGCTTGGTGATATTTAAAATCACCACTCAAAAAACAATCAGCCTTAACTTCTCGTATCAAATCGCCACCACTTCCTGTTGTAATTGCACATCTTTTGATATCTTGTTTAGATTCTACTACTTTCAAAATTTCAAGTCCTAAAGAGTTCTTTACATGTAAAGATAACTCATCAAAACTACAATCTACATCAAAATAACATATATATTCATCACACTCTATATTTTTATATCCTAAAACTTCAGAAGCCACATATCTATTTAAATGTGTAACATCAAAATTTGTATGCATAGCTATCAAAGATATATCTTTTTTTATCATCTTTTTTAGCAACGATGATGGATACACTGAACTATCTAGTTTTTTTAAACCACTAAAAATCAAAGGGTGATGCGTAATGATGAGTGATTTTTCTTCAATCTCATCTAAAAGTAAACTATCCACATCAAGACTAAGATAGATTTTTTCTACCTCATCATCCATTTCGCCTACAAGAAGACCACTGTTGTCCCAACTTGCTTGCAAATCAAAGGGACTTAACTCATCTAATATCTTATAGATTTGCTTCAGTTGCATCTACTACTTCTTTATATTTTACTGCACATCCCTTTGCTAATTCACGGATTTTAAGTATATAGTTTTGTCTTTGCGTAACAGAGATTGCTTTTCTAGCATCAAGTACATTAAAAGTATGTGAAGCTAGTAAACAATAATCATAAGCAGGTAGAGGGAGATCCACATCAAGACAATTTTTACACTCTACTCTTGCATTTTCAAACTGCTCTAAAAGCATTTTCACATCAGCAATTTCAAAGTTATATTTGCTAAATTCATATTCACTTTGTTTATGAACATCACCATAAGTTGTTATACCATGCTTGTTCTCATTCCATACCAAATCATACACACTATCTTTTTCTTGAAGATACATTGCAAGTCTCTCAACTCCATAAGTAATTTCCACAGAAATAGGATCACATGAGATTCCTCCAACTTGCTGAAAGTAAGTAAATTGTGTTACTTCCATACCATCAAGCCAAACTTCCCAACCAAGTCCCCAAGCACCAAGCGTTGGTGATTCCCAATTATCTTCCACAAATCTTATGTCATGTTTTTTTATATCAAGTCCAAGTGCTTCTAAACTCTTTAAGTACAACTCTTGTATATTTTCTGGGCTCGGTTTTATCAAAACTTGGAACTGGTAGTACGCACCTAATCGATTTGGATTTTCTCCATATCTACCATCAGTTGGTCTTCTACTTGGTGCAACATAAGCTGTTGCCCATGGTTTACTTCCTAAGCTTCTTAAAAATGTTGCGTTATGAAAAGTCCCCGCACCCGCTGGCATATCATAAGGCTGAACAATAGTACATCCCTCATTTTGCCAATATGTTTGTAATTTTAAAAGCATCTCACTAAATGTTAACAACTAATCATCCTTCTTATAATTTTCTACAGCTTTATTCCACATAAGCTTATATTTTCTTCTTGTAAACTCTAACTCTTCTTGAGTAGTTTCAAGTTGCTTTGTTAAAGTTTCTACTATCTTTCTATCTTCATCATACAACTCTTGCATAGAAAAAAGAGCCTCTTTTAAAAAATGGTTTTCACTTTTAAGCGCATCAAGAGTTTCATCTTTGGCATCCATTACTTTCTCATGCAATCCCAAAATAGTACCTATTGTTTTTTCAACAAAATCAGCACCAGGAAGAGTTACGACTTCAGCATCTAACTCATTAGTTTTAGAAATTGGCATCAAGTCATAAGTTGCTTTTGAAGCTTCAATCAACCGTTTACCATTTTCTTCTTTTACACTTAGTTTTCCTCGCTCTATCATATCTTCAATAGTAGATATATCTAAATGTATAAGTTTACTAAACTCTTCAATCTCTAACCAAGTTTGCATATTGTATTGCCTTTATATTATAACTTCTACCTCATGTGAATCTGACTCAACTTTTTTTGCTTTTAGGATTCTGTCTTCAACTAGTTTTGTACGAAGTTCTTCATCTTCAGTAGCTAAAATTTGCATAGCTAAATAAGCACTATTCATAGCACCTGCTTTGCCTAAAGCAACAGTAGCAACAGGCATACCAGCAGGCATTTGTACAGTACTAAGCATAGCATCCATACCATCCATAGCACCACCTTTCATAGGAACACCAATAACAGGCTTAACTGTCAAAGAAGCTATAACTCCAGCAAGATGAGCAGCCATACCAGCAGCAGCAATAAATACTTTTGCACCCTTTGCTTCTGCTTCTTTGACATATTTGTGAGTTCGTTCCGGACTTCTGTGAGCTGAAGCGATAACAAGCTCATGTGGCACTCCAAATTTTTCTAATATTTTAGATGTTTCTTCCATAACTGAATAATCACTCTTGCTTCCCATTAATATCGATACAAATTTCATTTAACTATTTTCCTTAACTTGAACAAAGTCCAAGTTAAATTCATTGCACTAAAGCTACAGCATTGCTGAGAATTTTTCACTTAAACTCCTTCTTTATTTTTTAATCTTAAAAAAGTATATGGCGGCAATTCACATGGAAGCACAATCACATTTACATTTCCACTATGAATAGACTCATACACTTTACCTTTGCTAGTTTTTAATTCTTTAAACTCTAAAGTCCATTTTTCATCTATTTGTTTTATTATTCCAATTTCATTTTCTATTCCATCTATTTCCTCATTTGGTATAATTAACTCATAAACCACATTAGGCTCTAATTTATCTTTAGATAAAACACCTTTACCATCATTTGTTACTTCGGCAATAACTTGATGTGTACCTTCACTAATAGAGTGTTCAAGATTTTGAGTGTCATTTTTCTCATAAGGACGGCTTACTAGATATCCATCGCTAAAACCTCTGTTTTTTGTGCTATTAAGTTCATCTACATACTTTTGTTTTTCAAACTTATCAGCATAAAAATCATCTATTGCACTTCTATAGGTCTTTGCTGTAATGCCTACATAATAACTGCTCTTTGTTCTTCCTTCTATCTTCAAAGCACTTACAACACCACTTTGAAGTATTTCATCAACATGAGCAGAAAGATTTAAATCTTTTGCATTCATTATATGAGTTCCAGCATCATCTTCTTCTATTTTAAAAAGAGTTCCTGTATCTTCATTTTTAGCATACATCGTGTAAGGAAATCTACAATCATTTGCACAACTTCCTCTGTTTGATACTCTTCCACTTTGAACGGAACTTATAAGACATCGTCCACTATAAGCAAAACACATTGACCCATGTATAAAAGCTTCAATTTCCAGTTTTGGTATTCTTTTTTTAATTTCTATTAAGTCTTTCAAACTTACTTCTCTCGCAGCTACTATTCTTTTAACACCCATATCGTAAAACACTTGTGCATCAAGATAATTCAAAACATTTGCTTGAGTTGAAAGGTGTATTGGAATATGAGGTGCAATTTCACGAGCTAATTTTATAACTCCTGGAGCTGCAACGATAAAAGCATCAGGATTCATAACTGCTACTTTTTCGATATGCTTTTTTAAAAGCTCGATTTGTGAATTAAAAGGAAAACCATTTATAGTCACATAGAGTTTTTTACCCTTAGAGTGTGTATATTTTATAGCTTCTTCAAAACTCTCATAAGTAAACTCTTTTCCAGAACGAATTCTTAAAGAGAAGTGGCTTACTCCTCCATAGACAGCATCAGCACCATAAGCTAATGCTATTTTTAGTTTTTCAAAATTTCCAGCGGGAGATAATAATTCTGTTTTTATCAATTATTTTCCTAAATTTGCTATGAGTGCTTCAATATCATCATTTGTCACTACATTATCCGTATTCTCATCGCCATGAATATGTACAGCACTTCCAACTCTCTTAGAGTCTTCTTGTTTACCTTCAAACAAAGTACTCATATATTTAGATAATGCTCTCATGACATTGATAACTCGTTCTATTTTTTGGCGGTGTATATCTTGATATTGCATGATATCCATTGTCATCATAACTTCATCTTCTGCACTTTGAGCATTTGCTACTAAATCTTCTACTTTGCTTTTCATACTTTGATTATCACTCAAAGCTTTCTTAAAATCTGGTACATTTGGAAACTTTTCACAAAGCGTTGTAAAAAGAGCTATATTTGAGTCAATTAAATCATTAACTTCACCAGCACTATCTTCTGCTTCCATCATAAAACTATTTATAGCTTCAAGTTTATCAAAAACTTCACCAGCTTTTAATTCAGAGTCTTTGGTAACATCATCAAGTTGATATACCATCTTGTGGTCGTCTGTTGGTGGTGGTGGTGGCCATGACATTGATGCAGAAGTTCTATATTCGTGTGTCTCTTTCATCTCATTATTTTTTTCTTCTTTTGCTTCAGGTAGTTCATTTTCAGCTATATCTTCGGCAACATCTTCTTCAATAATTTCTTCTAAAGTATCTTCAGGTGTATTTTCTGTTTGTGTTTCTTCATCATCTAGTCCACCAGCCATCAATGCGTCTAGCTCTTCTTGTGTCATTATTCTCTCCTAGAAAAAATAGATTTATGCTACATTATATATAACTTTTCATATAATTTTACTTTAAAAGAAAAAAAAAGAGAGGTTTTTATGAGTGTAGATTTACATAACCATACAAGTTTGTGCAATCATGCAACTGGTACTGTGGAAGAATATGTCAAAAAAGCAATTGAAAAAAATATAAAATATTTTGGCTTTAGTGATCATGCTCCTATGAATTTTGATCCAAAATATCGTATGAGTTTTGATCAAATGAATGAATATGAAAAATCTATATTGTCTATAAAAGAGAAGTATAAAAAAGATTTACATGTACTACTTGCTTATGAAGTTGATTTTTTAGAAAGCTACATAGATGAGAGAGTTTTAAAAGCAAGCGTAGACTATTTAATAGGTTCTGTTCACTTTATTGGCAAGTGGGGATTTGATAATCCTGAGTTTATAGGCGAATATAAAAATAGAGATATCAATAAAATTTGGGAAGAGTATTTTGAAGCTATAGAATACTTAGCAAAAAGTAGACTATTTCATATAGTAGGTCATATAGATTTAATAAAAGTTTTTAATTTTCTTCCTACAAAAGATATCAAATCAATTGCACAAAAAGCTATCAAAGAGATAAAAAAGGCTGATATGGTTGTTGAAATCAATGCTGCAGGATATAGAAAACCCGTACAAGAAGCCTATCCAAGCAATGACATTATTGAAATGTTAGCTGAGCACAACATACCTATAACATTTAGCTCAGATGCCCACAAACCAGAGCAAGTAGGCCTTAAAAAAGATGAAATTCATTCATTAGCAAAATCCTATGGATATAATAAATGTGCATCCTTTATAGATAAACAGAGGATAATGGTTAATTTTTAATCATAAATTAACTTTATTATTTACTTTAATAGTGTAAAATAATAAAAATTAATTAAGGAGTTCGTATGGGCAAATTTGTCAATAGCGTAGAAGAGTTTTTTGAGTATTGTAAAGAAAATGAAGTTGAATTCATAGATTTTCGTTTTACTGATATGAAAGGTATGTGGCATCATCTAACATACACTATGCATGCAATTGACGCAGATATGTTAAAAAATGGTATACCATTTGATGGATCTTCTGTAGATGCATGGCAACCAATTAATAAATCTGATATGATTTTGAAGCCTGAAGCTGAAACAGCATTTTTAGATCCATTTACTGCTGATTCTACAATCATTGTATTTTGTGATGTTTATGATATCTATAAAGGTCAAATGTATGAGAAATGTCCAAGAAGTATTGCTAAAAAAGCGCTTGATCACTTAACTGAAACTGGACTTGGAGATGTTGCTTACTTTGGACCAGAAAATGAATTTTTTGTATTTGATGATATAAAAATCAGAGATGATATCAACTGTTCTTACTATAAAGTAGAATCAGAAGAAGGTGAGTGGAGTGATGATGCTGAATATGCAGATGGCTTTAACACAGGTCATAGACCAAGAACAAAAGGTGGATATTTCCCATGTCAACCAACTGATTCTATGGTAGATTTAAGAGCTGAAATGGTTCAAGTAATGGAGCAAATCGGACTTGAAACTTTCGTTGTTCATCACGAAGTTGCTCAAGCGCAAGGTGAAATTGGTGTTAAATTTGGAACACTAGTTGAAGCAGCTGATAATGTACAAAAATATAAATATGTAGTTAAAATGGTAGCTCACTTAAATGGTAAAACTGCTACATTTATGCCAAAACCACTTTATGGTGATAATGGTAATGGTATGCACGTTCATATGTCAATCTGGAAAGATGGCAAAAACATGTTCTATAAAGAAGGTGAATATGCAAACTTGAGTGATATGGCTAGATATTATATCGGTGGCGTTTTAGCAAATGCTAGAACAGTTGCTGCATTTACAAACCCATCTACTAACTCTTATAAAAGATTAATTCCTGGATTTGAAGCTCCTTCAATTTTAACTTACTCTTCTCAAAATAGAAGTGCTAGTTGTCGTATTCCTTATGGTGCTGGTGAAAAATCTGTAAGAGCTGAGATGAGATTCCCTGATAGTACAGCTTGCCCTTACCTTGCATTTGCTGCACTTTTACTTGCAGGAATTGACGGTATTAATAAAAAAACTGAGCCTGTTGGTCCAATGGATGAAGATCTTTTCGAAATGTCTCTTAAAGAAATTAGAGAAAAAGGTATCAACCAAATGCCTCATACTCTAAGAGGTTCTTTAGAATCACTTATCAGAAATAATGAATTCTTAAAACCTGTTATGACTGAAGATTTTATAGACACATATCAACACTATAAATTTGTAACACAAGTTCACCCTGATGAGTCTCGCCCAACTGCATTTGAATTTAAATCAACTTACTCTTGTTAGTAAAATGAGGGCTTTAAGCCCTCATCCTTTAAAAAATAGAAAATCCTGTTTTAGTCGTAAAAAGTTCCAGCGCCTTAGTTCCTATCAGTGAATTTCCTCGAGAATTTAGTCTTGGAGAAAAAACACAAATAGTCATCTTTTCTGGTATAACTGCAACGATACCGCCACCTACACCACTTTTTCCTGGTAAACCAACACGAAATGCAAAATCTCCTGATGCATCATAATGTCCACATGTAAGCATAACAGCATTCACTCTTTTTGATTGAGAGAGCGTTAAAAACTCTTTTTTGGAGATAGGATCTACTCCTCCATTAGCCAAAAAAAGCATTGCACGACTAAGTTCCTCCGTACTCATCGTAAGTGAGCAAAGTTTAAAATAAACATCCATAACATCATTTACACTATTTTCTATATTTCCAAAGCTTTTCATAAACTCGATTACAGAATAATTTCTATGACCATTATTTTTTTCAGATCGGTACACTTCTTCGTCTAAATCTATCATTCCATTAGAGTTAATATCTCTAATATAATCTAGCATCTTTGAAAATGTGTTTTTTTGGTATTTGCTAACTAACATATCTGCAACCACAATAGCTCCAGCATTTATAAAGGGATTTCTAGGTATTCCATTCTCGTATTCTAATTGCACTAGTGAGTTAAAAGCACTTCCTGATGGCTCTAGTCCAAGTCTATTTTTTAAATCTCCACCAGTTATACCCATGATATGCGTAAAACTAAATACTTTAGAAATACTCTGTATTGAAAACTTATAATCACTATTTCCTACATGATATGATGAACCATCAAATAACTGCAAACTCATTGCAAACTGATTTGGATCCACCTTAGCAAGAGCCGGTATATAATCAGCCACTTTCCCTTCATCAAACAAAGGCTGAATCTCTTTTTCTATCTCTTTTAAAATATATTCGTAATCCATATCTATCCTTGTACAGCTAAAGAGTATCCCTCTTGCGGTATATTTTTTATAATATTTATTGGTATTTTCATTCTTAACTCTTTTATAAATGAGCGTAAAGCATATGTTGTCATCTCTTTATCCAACCACAACTCAAACTCTATTTGTTCATATTTAGTTACAGAATTTCTATTTTTATAAAGCATTTCTAAAAAATCTTTCTCTTTTTTTCGAAGAGCTATTCGCTCATTATTTTTATAAATAAGTTCTCTTTTAAGAACATCCAAAACTAAATCATCTGAGAGTTTTAAACTCTCAAATAAATTTCTCTGTACATACTTTTTTAACCCTTCATCAAGCTTTTCTAAGTTTAATGGCTTTAAGATAAAATGATTAATATTAAGGTTTATAAGTTCCATTAAATACTCACTATCAGAATGAGCTGTCAGCATTATAACCATCACATTTAAATCAACTTCTCTTACTTTTTTTACAAAGTCTATGCCATTCATCTTGCTCATTTGAATATCAGATAAAATTATTTTAGGTCTATACTCTTCATAAATATTATATGCATCTTCTCCGTTAGAAGCTTCATATACCTCATTAAAATAGTATTTTAAAGTTTTAACAATTATATCTCTTATCCCATCTTCATCTTCTACACATAAAATACTTACATTTTTTAATTGATCTAAATACAACTGTTCCATAAACTTTCCCTACACTATAATACTAAAAATAGCACCTTCTCTATCATTAGATACACTTAGCTCTCCATTCATATTTTTTTCTATAATCATCTTTGAAACATAAAGTCCAAGACCTGTTCCTTTCGAAATTTTTTTAGTCGTAAAATATGGATCAAAAATTGAATTAATAATCGATTCACTTATCCCCTTTGCATTATCTTTTATCGTAACTACACTTTTTTCATCATAAAAATCTACCAAAATACTAATCTTAGCATTTTCTACTTTTCTTTCTAAAATGGTATCTTTTGCATTTGTCATTATATTTAAAATTACTTGAGAATACTCACGAGGATAGCCATAAATTTTTTTATTATTTTTTATTTGAAAATCTACTTCTACATCTAAATTACTCAATGCTGCATTAACTATATTTAAAGCTTTATTACATGCATCTGATACAAAAAAATACTCTTTAACTTTATCTCTTCTATAAAAATTTCTAAAATCATCAATAGTATTTGACATAAAATCAATAACAACATTACTCTTTTTAACAGAATTAAAAATATGATTATCATCTACTTTTTTAAGTTTTGTTGCTAACTCTAGCTCCATTAGAAGACCGGTAAGCTCACTAAGTGGCTGCCTCCATTGGTGAGCTATCATGCTTATCATAGAACCCATTATTGCTAATTTTGATTGTTGTAAAAGCATTTTATTTTTTAAATCTGCTTCTTTTACTGCTAATGCTATCTCTTCTTCTAAAGTTTGATTAATGTGTTGGAGTTTATTCTCTTTTTCTTCTACTTCGTTTATATATTTTTTTACTATCGTATTGATAATAGAAAACATCATTATTGTAAAAAAAGATAAAAAGAAAAGTACAATTATAGTTAAAAGAACGATAAAATGGATAAATTTGTCATTTGATTTTTTATGAGAGTCTTTTTTAATTTGTAAAATTTTATCTAACATTTTACTATCAATGTTTTTCTCTTTTTTATAACTAATACTCTCAGATTTTTGCTGCTCATTTGAGACTTTAATATAATAAGAAACTGTAAAATATGAGCTAAAAACAATACAAATAAATGGAATAATAATTATAAAAAAAGGAACACCATTTCTGTTAAACATTTATTTAAAACCTTACATGTAAACTTGGCATAAGGTTAAAACCTTATGCCAAAAAACATTTATTTAGAATCATTGATATTATCAACAATCTCTTTCCATGTATCTTTATCAATTTTAAACTCATTATAATCTGCATATCTTAACACTGGCTTTTTATTCTCTTTAAGCTGTCTTTCATATCCTTTTATAAGTCTCAAAACAGGTTTATAAAGAAGAGCAATTACTGTCATATTCATAACAGCTAATAACCCCATAGTTAAATCAGCAAATGCAAAAACTGATGAAAGATTTTGAAATGAACCCCACATGATTAGCGAGATACAAACTATTTTAAATATTGTAAATACTAATCTATTCCCTTTTGTAAAGAAATTCAAACTATTTTCTGCTAAATAGTAGTTATAAATCATAGAAGAAAATCCAAATAATAAAAGTGCAAAAGTAACAAAATATCCACCAAGTGGTCCAACTTGTTCAATCAAAGCATTTTGAGTTAATAAAACACCTTGAACATTTTCAGCACCAGGAATATACGCACCGGAAAGAAGAATTATAAAAGCTGTACATGTACAAAGGATAATAGTATCAATAAACACTGAAAATGATTGAACTATACCTTGTTGTATTGGATGTGCAACATATGCAACTGCTGCAACATTTGGAGCAGAACCAAGTCCAGCTTCATTTGAAAACATACCTCTTTTAGCACCTTGCATAATAACAGCACCTAAGCCACCTCCAATCGCTGAACTAGGATTAAATGCTTCTGTTATAATCATCATTATTAAAGATGGAATTTCTGTTATATTTAAAGCAATAACAACCAATGCAATCAGAAGATAACTCCCTGCCATAATAGGAACTATAACTTCTGATACTTTTGAAATTCTTTTAACCCCACCAAAAATCGATAAAGCAAATATAACTGTTAAAGCTGCACCACTTATCCATGTTGGGATATCAAATGTAGCTTCAAAAGAACTTGTTATGATAAATGACTGAGTTGCATTAAAAGCAAAACCAAATGTAACCATAAGTAAAAAAGAAATAATAATACCAACCCATTTTTGACCAAGTGCTTTCGTGGCATAGTATGCAGGGCCTCCACGGTAAGTGCATGTATCTATGGAGTCTTTTTCTTTATAAAGTTGCGCTAAAGAACACTCAAAAAATGATGTAGCCATACCAACAAGTCCTATAACCCACATCCAAAATACAGCACCAGCCCCACCAAGAGTAATAGCAACAGCAACGCCCGCTATGTTACCACCACCAACACGACCAGCAACACTTAACATTAATGCTTGAAAAGAACTTATATGTCCTTCCTTATCATGTGCTGACTCTTTTAAAATCTCAAACATTTTAAAAAAGTATCTAAATTGTACAAATCTAGAACTAATAGTAAAAAACAGACCTAAAAGTGGAAGAAAATATATAAGAATATTTCCCCATATTAAATCATTCAAAAATGAATTTATTTCTGAAAACACAACCTCTCCTTTGTTGAAATTAGATTTTTTAATCTATCATTTGGAAGTGTGTAAAATGTGGGTTTTCATGAAAATATAAAAGAAATAGAGAAATTATTTCAAAAAGGTAACTAATTTACCAACAATATTTAAAAATTATAAAAAAGAGGGATTAGTACCCTCTTTTCTCTAACATAAGTATACCTACTCTCAAAAACCCAAATAAATTTAAAACTACAAAGGACATAGTCTCTATAATAAAATTAAATTGATACAAAATAGTAATTCCACAAAGAAAAATAAATACAAATACATTAAAAGCTCTATATAAAGAATATTTGCATAAAAGCTTTTGAAATGCAAAAAAAGAAAAAACTCCCCAAAAAATAGCAAGAAATATGAAATTTACATAACTCAAATACTCTTGTTCAAGTACATATTCTCTATATACTAAATCTCTTTCAAACCCCATATAATAGTTGCTGAGTGCAATATATGTGAATCCTAATATAAAAATAAAAAAACTTGTTACATTCAATATAACTTTAGTTCTTAGCATCCAAGCTCCACTCTAACCAACCACCATCGTACATTGAAACATTTTCATAACCCATAACATATGCATAAAATAGAACTTCGGTAGCTCTCCATCCAGTACCGCAATAAAATGAAAGATGCTTCAAAGTATCTACGCCCAAATCTTTCCACATTTTTTCTAAATCATCTTGATTTTTCATTTTTCCACTTATACTTCTGTAATCTTCTAAATGATAAGCATCACTACCTGCTTTACCCCATACAGCACCTTTTATATTGCCCTTAGGTTTTATATAAGAATATCCACTTGTTTTTCCAAGCCATTCATCTTTAGAGCGTATACTTACTAGCTGAGCATTTGGATCTTTTATAATCTTTTGTGCATCATGTAGATCTTTTATAATAAAACCTTTGCTAAAAAATTTTCCACCAAAATCAGTTATAGACTTCGCTTTAACATCACCTGTTTGAACAAGATATCCAGCATCCTTCCAAGCATTGAATCCACCATTTAGTATACGAACATCTTCTACACCCATTGCCATTAAAGCAATTGCGACTCTTGAAGCTGGCATAAAATCAGGTCCATAAAGTATAACTGGTGTAGATTTTGATATACCATAACTCAAAGCAAATGATAATAACTCTTCTTTACTTTTATAATTCCAAATAGGTCCAAATTCTACTAAATCTGTATTAATATGAACAGCCGTTGGTATATGCCCTTTTTTATAAGCTTTACCATCTCCCCAACTTACTTCAAATACTTTTATACTTTTTTTATTTGTAATTAGATCATTGATATAACTCGCAGGAACTAGCATTTTATAATTTTTTAAATAATCGAGTTTAAAACTTTGATTCGCTACATACTCAGATAAAAAACTCTCATATATTGCAACATTAACACCTTGTTTTTTCAGAAAATCATATACTTTTTGTGTATCTTCTTTTTTTGCTCCATAAACTATAACTTCTTTTTGTGAAATAAGTTTTTTTACAATTATAGAGTCATTCGTCAAACTTTTTATCCATTGCGCTGGAAATGGTTTAGCCGAATGTATATGACCTCTTCTTTTTTCCCCATTTAATAACCAACCATTATAGGCATCTTCACTTCTTGTATCTAAGATTGTTATATCTTTTTTCCCTATAAGCTCAACTAGAGACTCTGTACTTACAGCGGCATTTAAATTGTTTACTACCAATAGTAAAAACAGACAAACCTTTAAAATTTTCATTATTATCCCTTTTTAGTGCACTATTTGTTATAAAATATCTTTGAAGTTAATTTAAATGAAGTTAATCAAAGGATAATATATGTTTACCTAAAACTTAGGTCTGCACTTTTGCATTATTTTTTGTATTATATCAAAGCAGTCTGTAATTATCATAAAATCAATACTATCTTTTTAGATAGCTAGTCAACAAGTTCTATCCCAAGCCCATTTAGTAGATTTAACGCTTCATAGCGACTAAACAATGCACCTTCTAAAATATTGTTCTTTATATCAATATTGAAATTTTTTGCATATGAAAAATTAACTTTAGATAAGTTTGTATTGGAAAAAGTACTGTTTTTAAAGTCAGTATATGTAAAATCAGCTTCTTGTAAATTGGCAACTGTGAAATCAACATCTCTTGCTTCACACTCTTTTACTTCCATACCTTCAAGCTCAAGTCCATAAAATGATGAACTATTGATTACAGAAGTATTAAATTTTATAGGTTTTTTTACCAAAGAATCCCAAGAAGCTCTTGTCCAATCTACACCTATTATTTTACAATCAACAAAAGTAATATCTGAAAATTTAGAATTTAATAATTTTACAAGACTCAAATCACAGCTGTAAAAGCTACATCCTGTAAATATGCAGTTTTTAAAAGAACTATTAGATAAATTACATTTTATAAAAGTACACTCATCAAACTCTATTTTTATAAACTCTTTTAAGTTTATATCAATGTTCTCATATCGCTCAGCAAAATTATCCTCTTCAAAAATCAAGACTATCTTCTTTTTTGTAAAAATGCATTTAATTGATTTGCAAAACTCTCTGCATTTTTCTTTGAAAATGGAGCAGGCCCTCCTGTAACTTCTCCACTATCTCTAAGCTCACTCATAAGATTTCTCATAGTAAGGTACTGTTTTACATTTTCTTCACTATAAAGCTCCCCTCTATGATCTATTGCATGGGCTTTTTTGTTAATCAGCCTATCTGCTAAAGGTATATCAGCTGTAATAACTAAATCTCCTTCATTTACGAGTTCAACTATATGATTATCTGCTTCATCTGCACCTTGGTCTACAACAATATATGATACATACTGTGATTTACCGATATTTATTTTTTTATTTGCAACTACAAAAGTTTCTAGTTTTAATCTCTCTATTGCTTTAAGAATAATCGGTTTTAAAAGATTTGGAAAGGCATCGCCATCAATGTAGAGTTTCAGATGATTTCCTTTACTCTACCAACATCCCCACTTGTCAATCTTACTTTTATTCCATGAGGATGTGTTGGAGAGTTTGTTAAAATATCTTTTACAATTCCCTCGGTCAATACTCCACTTCTTTGATCTTTTTTTAAAACTATTTTTACATGTAGTCCAGCTTTTATATTTGATCTTTTTTGTCCATTCAAAACAACATTCCTTTATCTTCATTTTCTTCTAATTTATTTGTTTTGGGAAAAGGTGAAGTTTCTGTAAAGTATTCCCTACTGCCATTTACATTTCTTTGAGTCACACCATCAGGAACACTAAACGCTCTCTTAGTTTGAGGAAAAATCTTTATATACTCTTTTACAAAATATGAAAAAGCTGGTCCGGCAACTCGTCCGCCTGTTTCGTACCTTTGCATAGGTGAATTATCATCATTACCATACCAAACAAGCACCTCAATTTCAGGAGTAAAACCACAAAACCATGCATCAACATTTAGATTAGTTGTTCCTGTTTTTCCAGCAGTTTCAATTCCTTTTACTTGGGCCGTTCTTCCTGTTCCTCGCTCAACAGTGGTTCTTAAAATATCTATCATTAAAAATGCTTGTTCAGGGGATGTTATTCTCTTTTTTTCACTCTCATAAATAGTTTCATCTCCAAAGCGGTTAATTATTTTCTTTATTAAGATTGGCTGTACTCTTACTCCATAATTTGGAAACATTGAATAAAACCCACTAAACTCTAAAGGAGAAATACCAAAACTTCCTAAGGCTGTAGATAAATCATAAGGTATATTCTTAAAACCATCTTTTTTTAATTCTCTATATATACTATCCACTCCAAGTGCATTCATAAGATTAATTGTTGCAAGGTTTCTTGAGTGAACCAACGCCTCTTTTAAAGTAAGTAAACCTTCAAAATTCTCTTCATAATTTTTTGGTTTCCAATCTTCGTCTGTTCTTTTATCCGTATATACTCTTGAAATATCAGGAATTTCGCTCATAGTAGAGTACCCAACATCTAGTGCTTTTTGGTAAATAAAAGGCTTAAAAGAAGAACCTGGTTGCCTTTTGCTTTGCACAGCTCTGTTAAAATGTGATGCTTGATAATCTACCCCACCAACCATGGCAAGAATATCTCCAGTTTTACTATCTAAAGATATAAGTGCACCATTTATTAGTGAGCTATTAGTATCATTTGGATGTCTTTCAAAAATCTTATTATAACCATGCTTTAATGACTCTCTAGCTAACCTTTGAAGCCTTAGATCAATACTCAAATGGATTTCATAACCACCTGTTCTAAAATCTTCATACTCTTGACTTGCTTGTTTTATGACTTCATCGACTATATAAGGTGCTTTATTTTGAGTAAGAGTTTCATCATACACTATTGGTTGTTCTGCTATTCCTACTCTGTACTCTTTTTCACTTATCCAGCCCAAAGCGTTCATTCTATACAAAACTCTATTTGCACGACTCAAAGAAAGATCAATATTTCTAGTAGGATCATATGAACTTGGTGCTTTTGGAAGCCCTACAAGTATAGCAATCTCTTTCAAACTTAAAGCATCTAAACTTTTATGAAAATACCCTAATGCTGCTGTTTTGATACCATAATACCCATGTCCAAAATAGACATGATTAAAATATCTCTCCAAAATTTCTTCTTTACTTAGCTCAGTCTCTATTTTAAATGCTAAAACAATCTCTTTTAGCTTTCTTATTATCTTTTTTTCTCGAGTAAGTACTGCATTTTTAACAAGTTGTTGTGTAATAGTACTTGCACCTTCAACCAATTTCATAGCTTTGATGTCTTTTATCAGTGCTCTCAAAATTGCTTCAAAATTCACTCCTTGATGCTCAAAAAAAGAAGTATCTTCGATAGCAACTAAAGCTTCTATTACTCGTGCAGGGATTTCATCATATTTTGCATACAATCTATGGTGTTTTTCAAATATATTTGCTATAAGCTCACCATTTCTATCATAAATTTGCGCACTTAACTTTGGATTGTAATCTATAATTTTATATGCATCAAAACGAACTTCTGAATAAAGATATAAAAGTCCTGCTAATACTAAAAAAACACCTGCTAAAAATATTGTTATTATATATTTCATATTCGAAACCCTCTATTCTTAAACCCTGATTCTATCAATTTTTTTGTATATTCTTGTTTAGGATTATTGATAATTTCTTCTAAATTACCAGTTTCAATAATCTCACCATCTTTTATGATAGCTATATCTTCACACAAATCTCTAACAGCATCTATATCATGTGTGACAAATATCAGCTTAAATCTGTTCTTTACATGTAGCTCTTTTAAAAGCTCCAAAATAGACTCTTTACTCTTCATATCAAGTGCTGTTGTTGGCTCATCTAAGAGTAAAAGTTTTGGCTTTAGCTGTAAAGCAAATGCAATAACTACTCTTTGAAGCTGCCCACCACTTAATTCACTTGGAAAACGGTCCAAAAAATCTTCGTCTAAGCTCACCATATCAAAATATTCTTTTGCTTCATCACGAGGCACTAAAAATTGATCTACAATTTTTGTTAAAGGTGAAAGAGCAGTAAAAGGATTTTGAGGGACTAAAGCAACACTCTTACCTTTTGTAGCAACAAATCCATCTAAATCTATCTCTACTCGTAACTCTTTTGGAAGCATTCCTAAAAATGCTTTTAAACTCAAACTTTTACCACTTCCACTCTCACCAATAAGAGCAAAAGAGTTTTTAAAACTAAAACTAATATCTACAAGTTTTTTATCATTTACTTCAATTTTGAGTTGTTTACATGTAAACATTAAACAACCTCTCCAAATCTTCGATAGGAACATCGACTCTAGGGATAATCCTCAAAATTGGTTTTTCAACTGTAGGAGGACGAATTGCTCCAACTAAAAACCCTTCTTTTTGAAACTTCGTTTGCATTTTTAAAACGGCTTGTGAACTCTCCATCTCATATGGAAATATCAAACCTTTCATTGCTACACCAAAATGTTTTTTTACTAAATTTTGTCTTTTTTGTATCTTTACATGTAAAGATTTTTTGTTTTTCAAAATATATAACATCCCTTGATGTGCAAGTTCTATATCTATCAAAGATGGTGCAGTCGCATATATGAGAGCCTTTGCTCTATTTTGTAAAAACTCTACTATATGCTTTGAAGCAAGTATATACGCACCATAACTTCCGTATGCTTTCCCAAGTGTTCCCATCTTAATATAGTTTGATTTTACGGCAATTTTATATAAATCAAAAACTCCAGTAAAATTTTCACCAACTACTCCGCTACTATGTGCTTCATCAACAATCAAAAGTGTGTTTTCATACGCATCTACTATATCAAATATCTCTTTGTTAAGTAGTTCTCCACTCATAGAGTAGATTCCTTCAACTGCAATAATTGCCCTTTTGTATTTAGAATTTTTGAGTATTTTTTCTAAGTCCTCAAAAGAGTTATGTTTAAAAGTTTTAACCTCTGCATCAACAAGTTTTGATGCCAAAATACCACTAGCATGATACTCCTCATCAAGTATTAACAAATCACCTTTTCGTGGAAGTGCTTCAATAAGTGCCACGTTCGCTAAAAATCCACTTCCTGCGACTATAGCACTCTCAAAACCATTTTGTCTACATAAAAATTCTTCGAAATCTTTATGTATTTGATGATAGCCATTAACCATCTGAGAAGCTTTAGGAGCATGGTCTTTAAACATATTAACTCTTGCAACTGCTCTTGTTAAAAGTTGTTTTTTTGAAGATAAACCAAGATAATCATTTGAAGCCAAGTCAATCAAGTTTTCATTATAAATAACTCTTGTTCTGTATCTATTTGATTTTTTGATTGCTTGTAGCTCTTTTGAATACATTTTAATCCTCTAAAAATGGTAAAAGTTTCTCCACACAAAGTCCCATTGCAGTACTTTCATAGCCTCTTACCTCTTTAATATAATCTTTACAAAAGCCCTCAACCATGCAAGCACCAGCTTTACCTTCCCACTCATTGCCATTTAAATACTCTTCTAAAGCATCTTTATTAAACTCATCAAAAACATAGTCAGTTGCACTCAAATCAATAAATTCAATTTTTTTAGACTTAAAAATCATACATGTAAGAATAGAAACAACACTTCCACTTTGAGCCATCAAAATTTTTCTTGCGTCATCTTTATCTTTTGCTTTTCGTAAAAGTTTTCCTTTAGAAGTTACAACAGTATCTGCACAAAGAACTGGTATTTCAAGACCAAACTCTTCTACAAAACTATTCATTTTACCAACAGTAGCACGATATACAAAATGGCTAGGATTTTGTATATCTAAACTCTCTTCATCAAAACTTGCGCCTTTTTGT
>Ga0193951_1000411_pt1 | contig 19654 bp, 19 predicted proteins | sample BB_2_MG_FD_140370 | JGI IMG/M metagenome (GOLD analysis project Ga0193951, IMG submission 140370) | Microbial mat bacterial communities from the Broadkill River, Lewes, Delaware, United States - BB_2_MG | ecosystem: Environmental > Aquatic > Freshwater > River > Microbial mats | place: USA... | reverse complement strand
GACTGGGGCAGCTGCAGCTCGAAGGTTTCCGGGCTGTCTTCCACATTGGGGAACTCGTGCGCCGGCAGCGTCGACAGACTGAAGCGGCTGCGACCGGACTTGATCATCATCTTCTGGCCGGACAGCTCCAGCTCGATACGAGCATCATCGGCCAGCGACTTGCAGATATCCATCAGCTTGCGCGCCGGCACGGTCACGGAACCCGCTTCAGCCACAGGATCATCGAGTTGAACACGACCGATCAGTTCAACTTCCAGGTCGGTACCGGTCAGCGACAGCTGATCGCCTTCGGCGACCAGCAGGATATTGGATAGTACCGGCAATGTCTGACGGCGTTCCACAACACCAGCCACCAGTTGCAGTGGTTTGATGAGCGCTTCGCGAGCTATAACAAGTCTCATGGTTCAGGCTACCCTGTCAGGTCCTTTCACTACGCCGTCAGATGACGCAGCAGGTTTTTGTAATCTTCAGCTATATCGGTGTCGGTTTCACGCAGTTCCTTGATCTTGCGACAGGCATGCAGCACCGTCGTATGATCACGCCCGCCAAAGGCATTGCCGATTTCGGGCAAACTGTGATTGGTCAGTTCCTTGGCCAGGCTCATCGCCATCTGGCGAGGGCGGGCCACCGACCGGCTGCGTCGCTTGGAAAGCAGATCCGCCACCTTGATCTTGTAGTAATCGGCTACAACCCGTTGAATGTTGTCAATACTAACCTGTTTATCCTGTAACGCCAGCAGGTCCTTGAGCGATTCCTTGATAAAGGGTGTATTGATTGCATTCCCGGTAAAGTGAGCATTGGCAATGACTCGCTTGAGCGCCCCTTCCAGCTCACGCACGTTGGAGCGAATCTTCTGTGCCAGAAAGAAGGCAGCATCGTCCGGCAGGTTGACCTGCGCTTCCTGTGCCTTCTTCATCAAAATGGCGACTCGCGTTTCCAGCTCCGGCGGCTCGATCGCCACCGTCAGGCCCCAGCCAAAGCGAGACTTCAGCCGCTCTTCAACGCCATGAATCTCCTTGGGATAGCGATCACTGGTCAGTATCATCTGCTGACCACCTTCCAGCAGAGCATTGAAGGTGTGGAAGAACTCCTCCTGGGAGCGCTCCTTGCCGGCAAAGAACTGGATATCATCAATCAGCAGCGCGTCTACCGAGCGATAGTAGCGTTTGAAGTCGTTGATCGCGTTCAGCTGCAGCGCCTTCACCATATCAGCGACAAAACGCTCCGAGTGCAGGTAGACGATACGTGCATTGGGATTGCGCTTGAGCATCTCGGTACCCACCGCATGCATCAAGTGCGTCTTACCCAAACCCACGCCACCATATATAAAGAGCGGGTTGTATGAACCACCGGGGTTATCCGCCACCTGCTGCGCGGCGGCCAGCGCCAGCTGGTTGGACTTGCCCTGCACAAAGGATTCGAAGGTAAACATCGGATTGAGGTTGGACTGGTGTCGCACCGCCCCTTCGACCTCGACCCGACGCCCGCCGGTTGGTGAACTGACCGGATGTTCCGGTGCCGGTTCGAACTGATCGAAAAAGCCCATCTGCGGTGTGGGTTCCTCGGCAACCGGCTCAGCCGCTTCGTCATGACGCTCCATGACCGGGGCAGGTGCCGCCTGGTACACCGGTTCCGGTGCGGGCTGATGCACGGGAGCCATCGGCTCGGGCTCAGGCCGCGCAAACGGACTTGATGGCATGGGTTGAGGCACCTGACGCGGCGGCGGCGTCATGTCGGCTGCCGGGCGCGGTTGCTGACGCATGCGTGACATGGCAGTACGGGTACGGGGCATGGCCGCCGCCGCACCGGAGACCTCCAGCCGCACCTCCGTATTCATGCTGCCGGTTGCCTCACAAACCGCCTGCTGAATACGCGCCAGAAACTTGTCCGCCACCCAATCACGCACGAAGCGGTTGGGCGCCAGCAGCACCAGCTCGGTCTCGGAGCAGGTTTCAGCTCGCAGCGGCCTGATCCAGGTGTTGAATTGTTGGGACGGGAACTCCTGCTGCAACGAATTCAGACACAGCTCCCAAAGGTCAACCGACATCCATCATGCTCCCAAGCGCACGTCTTCCATACATGGAACGAAAACTCTAATGCCACTATTCTACCTGCTGCGAAACCGGTTATCCACAGTAACCCGCACTTTTTCCTCTAACGATGGATAACTTTTTAAAGCAGGGGAAAACTGCCAATTCCAGCCATAAGCACGCACTCAAACACCGCTTAAAACAGCTTTTTCTCATACTTATGAACATTCTTATTGTATGTTTTTGAAGGTTTTTTTTGTGTTACAAACAGATACTTGAGTTATAACCGCTCCATTCTCGATCAGCGGTCACCGCCAATGCTGCGCGGGAAAACATCCGCGCCGCTGGCACGCAATGTCCATAATTGATGCGTTTTTGCGCAAAAAGTGTTTGCAAGATAACCAGCAATTCCTTAGAATTTCGCGTCTTGATTTTTTACCCGTGGATATCAGCCACCTCACGTACATCAGTGTAAGTAGGACTGAGGCAATGAAAAGAACATTCCAACCCAGCGTTCTGAAACGCAAACGTAATCACGGTTTCCGTGCTCGCATGGCCACCAAAAATGGTCGTCAGGTTCTGAACCGTCGTCGTGCAAAAGGTCGTAAGCGTCTGTCTGCATAATTCAGACTCTGCATAAGGTCGCATGACTGAATGACCGATTTCCGATATCCCCGTCGGCTGCGCCTGCTGACCGGCGGGGATTTCAAGCGCGTTTTCGATCGTGCTGACGTCAAAGTACCGGACCAGCATCTGCTGATCCTTGCCCGCCCCAACGATCTTGGTTATGCCCGGATCGGTTTTGTCATATCCAAGAAAAATGTCCGTCGGGCGGTGCAACGCAACCGTGTTCGGCGTATCATTCGCGAATCCTTCCGCCTGCACCAGCATCAGCTTCCGGCACTGGACATGGTCATTCTTGCCCGCAAGGGATTGGGTGAACTCGACAATGCGGACGTACATGCAATGATCAGGCGGTGCTGGACCCGCGCCGGCAAGAAAGCCCGAAAGCTCACACAATAAATTGATGGTTCAACCACCATGGATGTACAGCGAGTCATACTGATCGCCGCTCTGGCACTGGTTTCCTACCTGATGGTGCTGCAGTGGAATGAAGATTACGGCCCCGCACAGCAACCCCAGCAGGAGCAGGCCGCAACCGTTTCAGCCTACGGCAGCAGTAACAGCCAGGCCGTTTCCGAACTGCCTCAGGCCGGAGATGCCAACCAGAATGCCGACGTGCCCCTCACCCATGCACCCGCCGTGCAGCAGGCTGACAACAGCACGCTGATCCGCGTCAGCACTGACGTACTGGAGCTGCTGATCGACCCTCTGGGTGGTGACATCATTCATGCCGCTCTGCCGGAACATGACTCCGCGCTGAGCTCAGGCCAGTCCTTTGTGCTGCTGGAACAGAACGCCAACCGCACCTATGTGGCCCAGAGTGGTCTGGTCGGTCAGGATGGTCCCGATGCTGCCGGCAAGGGTCGTCCGGTATACAACAGTGACAAGACCGAATACACACTGGAAGGCGACAGCCTGACGGTAGACCTGACGCTGACCACTGCCGACAACGTGCAGATCACCAAGCGCTTCCTGTTCAAGCGCGGTCAATATGATGTGGCGGTCGAATACCTGGTCAACAACACAGGTACCGAGCCCTTCAACTCCGTGCTGTTCGGTCAGATCAAGCGCGATGCGTCCGCCGACCCGTCACAGCAGACCTCCATGGGCATGCAATCCTACCTGGGTGCTGTCTTCTCTACTGCCGACAACAACTACCAGAAAGTTGATTTCGGCGATATGGACGAAGAGCAGTTCAAGGCCAGCAGCCCGGACGGCTGGGTTGCCATGGTACAGCACTACTTCCTGAGTGCCTGGATTCCGGCACCGGGTGCCGAATACACCTACCAGTCTCGCAAGATCAACGGTCAGTACCTGGTGGGCTTCCTGTCACCGAACTTCACCGTTGCGCCGGGTCAGGAACAGACCGTATCCGCCACCTTCTATGCCGGTCCGAAAGATGTGGACCAGTTGGAACAGATCGCGCCCAACCTGGACCTGACCATCGACTACGGCTGGCTCTGGTGGATCGCATCGCCGCTGTACATGCTGCTGAAGTGGATCCATTCCGTGGTCGGCAACTGGGGCCTGGCAATCATCGGCATCACCATTCTGGTCAAGGCCGCACTGTTCCACCTGAATGCCAAGGCCTTCAAGTCGATGGCCAAGATGCGCAAGTTTGCGCCCGAGATGACGCGCCTGAAGGAACTCTATGGCGACGATCGTCAGAAGATGTCCCAGGAGATGATGAAGCTGTACCAGAAGGAGAAGATCAATCCTCTGGGTGGCTGTCTGCCGATCCTGATCCAGATGCCGGTGTTCATCGCTCTGTACTGGGTACTGATGGAGTCTGTTGAACTGCGTCATGCGCCTTTCTTCGGCTACATTCAGGACCTGTCGCAGATGGATCCGTACTTCATCCTGCCGATCCTGATGGGTGTGACCATGTTCATTCAGCAGTCACTCAACCCGACACCGCCTGATCCCATGCAGGCGAAGATGATGAAGATGCTGCCTATCATCTTTACCTTCTTCTTCCTCTGGTTCCCGGCAGGCCTGGTACTGTACTGGCTGGTCAACAACATTCTGTCGATCGCGCAGCAGTGGGTGATCAACAAGCAGATCGAATCCGGCGAAGTGAAAGACTAGCTTTCGCTTCCACAGTAGAACAAAAGGCTCCTTCGGGAGCCTTTTTGTATTTCAATAACTACAATTTTACTGCGATTTTCTCAATCCTTATCTAGAAAAGATAGGTGTTGAATCGACCGATTACTTCGTTATCATAATGCAGCTCCAACTAAGGAAGGAATCAGCCATGGATACGGCGGTCGACTTGATGGTGGCTGTACTTACCCTTACATTTACCACTACCATTCTCTTTTCTGTACTCATCATCAAGTACGGAAAATCATTGCTAGAAATATACAGTATAAAGGTTGTTGGTCACGTAGACTCTCAGCTAAAGCAGAGCTTCGTCTCCACATCTCCAGCCCAGCTCATCAGTGCTACGGCCCTAACCTGTATCTTGTGTATCGTAACAGCTTTTTTTTTACTAGGTGCCTTTGGCATAGTCCCAGGCCTGCTAGCAGGAATGTCGACCCCTTGGGTATATCACTGGCTGATTAAAAGGAAGCGACGCAAGGCTTTCGTGTACCAGTTACCAGACGCCCTGTCTTCGCTGGCTACTTCTATGAAAGGCGGTGGTAGCCTCAGCAAGGGACTGGAAATGCTGGCAGCCCGGCAGCCAAGCCCCCTCAGCCAAGAGTTCGCCCTACTCGTTGCCGAAAACCGGGTAGGCAAGGACATAGAGGATTCTCTGCAGGATATGAAAGAGCGCCTTAAATGCCACGAACTTGAACTGTTGAATATCGCAATATCCGTCTCTCGTAATGTCGGTGGCAACCTTGCGGACACCTTGGAAATTTTAGCTGATACGCTACGAGAAAAAGCTCAAGTGGAAGGAAAAATTGCAGCCCTGACCGCGACAGGAAGAGCTCAGGGTTGGGTTATCAGCCTGCTTCCGTTCGGGGTCGGTTTGGCACTCTACTATCAAGAGCCCGACAAAATGTCGGCCCTGTTTCATGAACCCTGGGGTTGGCTAATGTTGGCCATCATGTCAGCCATGATGGTATTGGCCGTCTGGTTAATCTATAAGATAGTCAATATTGATGTCTGAGATACTGCTCTACATAACACTATTTTCAGTACTTATAGCTGTAATACTGATCTCGTTAATACCGTTGGTCCTGTTCAAAGCAGCCAAAAACTCTGACTTCGAACTAGTCGCAACGGAGAATGATAACATTGGCGTGTTAACCAGAGCACTGCGCCCCCTGCTTCGAGCCTATGCCAACCTTTTCGAGAGAAGGGTTTCTGCCGCGAAGCTGGATCTAATCAGAGTCAAACTGCTCAGAGCTGACATGCTTTTTTCCCTGACCCCTCATGAATTCATTGCTCTGCGTCGAGTGTCCTTGATCTTGGCCATGGGGTTCGGCTATTTAATCACTCATATGCTCGATATGGACGATGTACCAAAGACTATCGCCATTTTAGGAGGGTTAGCTGCTCTAGGCCACATCTATCCAGATATCTGGTTGAATGACATTATTAAACGTCGTAAAAACCAGATCGAAAAGGCATTTCCCTTCCTTCTGGACCTACTGGTCCTAATGATGAGGGCAGGACTACCCTTTGCCGGAGCAGTTCAACAGGGCATCAACAAAATACCCGATACCCCCCTGAAGAAAGAATTTGTCAGATACCAGCGCGATATTCGGACCGGGTTACCCCGTGCAGAGGCATTGGATAACCTTTCTTCCCGCATTGATATTCCTGCTGTTACCAACTTTACAGCAGCCATTATTCAAGCAGAAGAAACAGGTGGAAGTATTACGAATATGCTGGCCAACCAAGCCAAGCAACGGCGCAAAGAGCGCTTTCTACGTGCCGAAAAAAAGGCCAACGAAGCCCCTGTAAAAATGCTATTGCCTTTAGTCGGACTTCTATTTCCCATTACTTTCATGATAATCAGTGTCCCTATCATCGTTCAATTTCTGGACTCGGGTCTTATTGAGAAACTTATGAGATGACTAGACATTATCCCGAAGCACTGCAGATTATACGGATGGACTCCTTTATCAAGCGTCTGACGGGTGCCATTACACGACCTATTGATCGTACAAAGCAGATACTACTATTTGTACCTGGAGGCTCCATACACACATGCTTCATGACATATGATCTACATATATTCTTTCTTGGGGCTAATCACCAGCTGTTGAGCAGCCATTCAAATGTAAAACCTTGGAAATTTATCAGAGCTCCGAGAGGCACTCATTATGTAGCGGAGTCTGCCGCAAATGTGCCCTATGCTCTTGTTCGTGCGCAACTGAACTCTATCAAGGCTTAATCATGAAATGTTTCACCATTCTCTTTGTGGCATTAACCCTTATAGGCTGCTCTTCCCATACCAAAGTTTCAGCTGTCAAAGGGGTGCGCGACCCTGCGTTGACAGATCTCTGGAAATCAGCTAACACGGCCTATAGCAACCAACAATGGCAGGACAGCTACTACCTGCATGACCAGATATCCAAACAGATGACTGATGCTGAAATAGAATTTAAAAAAGGAGTATCAGCCTTTCGGATGGGAAAAATTAAACTGGCAGAGTCAACTTTCGAAAAAGCTCTCGAAATAAACCCAAACCATCAAAAAACCTTGTACAATTTGGCAGTTATTAATATATCAAGTGGTTATCTGTTTCTATATAAATATCAAGAGACACTACCTATTCAGGATCGATCAGAGAGATTATCCAATATTTTAAAATCACTAGAAAAATTCAGCCAGCATTAGTTAAAAATATAAATAAATGAAAGGTCACCTGAAGATAAAGCTTTTAACCAGCTTAGCAGCCACCATCACAATACCAGGATCCATTTTTTATAGCATTACCACTTCATATTCCCAGATCTATATTTCCATTCTGGCTATACATTTCATATACACTTTTATTTTATTATGGCTAACTGGTGTTCGCACAAATCACTACCTACTTGACTTTTTAGCGATAACGACTCTAGTTGCCCTAACTGAAATAGCCTTGTCGGCTATCAGCGTCCCTATTTCATATGTATTATTTCTCAATGATTTTTATCCTTTTGACTGCCTTTTGCCATATTTCGGATCAGAAATATCACTAGGCATTCTAGCCGCTGTATTTGCACTCCTTTCCCGAGTGTCCTCAGCACTTACATTACTTATATGTCTAATAGTTTGGCTGATTCCTATCCCGAAACAAGATCTACCGATATCGGAAGATAGTATACGGGTAACCATCGTGCAAACCGTCTTACCCCAACACACAACAAGCTACCCAGGAATCTCAGATGGACTGGAGTATTGGAAAACACACCTGATACAAGCATTGGAAGAAAGTAGTAAACAAGAACCGGACCTAGTCATCCTACCTGAATCTTCAATGCCCAGTTTTCACTCCAGCCCTACTCCGGTTGTTAGACAGATACTGAACAGCCGAGGCTCACATCCACTCATTGCTCACCATTACGTGGACACCGAAGAACACAGAATATCCAGCCAAGTCAAGTTCTGGAGTAGTGACCACCAAGTTCTTGCCCGTCATGAAAAGTACTCCCCCCTCCCTATCGCAGAACAATTCATTGTTCCGGGACGAGAAGCCTCTTTCTCATACAATGGCCTTACACTCGCACCTTTTATCTGCTCAGAAAGCCTAAACATATACAAGACTCGCCTCCGCCTGACAGAGAGTGACGCTGGCATCATATTGGTAAACGCAGCTGAAGTTGCCCACACCTACCTTCCAGAATTCCATCTCATATCAGATAGAATTCGTGCACGAGAATTGGGGGTACCTATCCTGAGGGCGGCAAACATTCGTCTTTCAACATATATTGATGGGCAGGGCAAAATTGTACAAGTTACCAAAGATTCAGCTTGGCAAAACCTTTATGTAAATTTGATACTAAATAAAAACACTTTTTTCTCATACACATTTATTACGCAACACATCTTAATTATAACCGCTGCTATTATGTTACTAATACAAAACAAATTCATAATTTATTCATCCCCATCATTAGGTATTTACATCCTTTTTTTAGCCTGTATCATTTGTGTCCAGTTTACTTATGGATATGAGCGAAATTCGCCTTCTGCTCCTGAAAAAAATGTGTCGTTTTATGCAGATCAATACTTCCCTGCACGCCAGCTTGGTATTACCGCTGGAATAGACACGGAATTGATAGATGTATACCTTGACACCTCTCATATCGCAGTCAAAGATATACCACTCTCCCGTGGGGTGGGAGTTGTAAATACAACCCATGGAAGAATGTACATCACGGAACGCCGTGGAGATAAGATTACCACACTCAGTGAAAGAGGCTTTTTGATGCTGAGAAAAAAGCAGCTTGAAGACATATCTCTAAGCAAAGTGTTGTGGTACGCCTACAAGCCTTAAAAACAACTGATGGAGGTCAAATGAAACGGAATTTTTACATTCACCCTAAAGCTCGAAAACAACTTGGCCAAGGCATGTCCGAGTACATCATAATCACAGCACTAATCGCCGTGGCCGCAATCGGCGTCTTCGCATCTTTCGGTGATGTCATCGGCAATCAGACCGCGGCGATGGCACAAGAAATGTCCGGTAATACAGGGCAGGACGAAGTGGAAGCAGCAGGACAAGATGCAACAACGGCTGCTGGCTACGCTGCACAGAAGGACAGTTTGTCTACCTACCACAGCCAGAACAACCAATAACTGCAAGCCAGTTATGGAAGTAAAACGACATGGAACGTTCCAAGGGGCAGATTTTGCCCCTCATCCTGTTTGCCTTGGCCATTGGCGGTATCATGCTGGTGATCATGTTCAACGTGACCCAAAAAGTCACCGACAAAACCATTTCCAGCAACGCAGCCGATGCCGCCGCCTATAGCGGCGGTATCTGGACAGCCCGTCAGCTGAATTACATGGCCTACACCAACCGCGCCATGATCGCCAATCATGTCGCAACCGGTCATTTGATCGCCTATGTCAGCTGGACACGTTATGTAGAAAGTACAACGTCCAATATCAACCAGATTGCACGCTTTATTCCCTACCTGAACGCGGTCATGGCTGCACTGGAACAATACTCAACCGTAGTCAGGGAAGCAGCCGAGTTTTCTGCAGAGGTGATGGTGCCAACGATCGACACCATCAATAGGCTATATGCCTTGTCCCAATATCAGGCACAGAGTGACCTCGCTCCCGCACGGGTCGAGTCAATCATGCGCACTGTCGTGGAAGCACATGATCCAGTGTTACGGTTTAACAAAACGTCTAACCTGAATGACAGTAGCGGTAGCCAATACAGACCTCTCATCGACGCATCTATTGCGAACTATAAGGCTCGACTATTGGGAGCAATAGAGATTTTATCTCCTGGAGAAGATGACGGTGAGATGTCTGACATGGTGGAGCTCAGTTATGCAGGCTCAACGCGATGGCTGAATAACAGAAAATGGCACGAAACATTAGTGCCAGGTATGTTCCAGCTGAAAAAAGAAGGGTCTACCCAACAAAAATTGGATACCGATTTGGCATACTGGCAGGCCGATGATGCACTTAAATTCGGCCAGTGGACTCCAAAAGGCTGGAGCTGGAGCACTATCGGCTGGGGCAGTGCCGATAGCGACGAGTTTTACGATAGTTACAAGGGCATCCCATCATATGCACGCAAACGATCAGAAGTGGATGAAGAGCTATATATCGATATCGTTGCCCTGGCCACCAAGTTCGATGATGAGACCATCTCCCGCACTAGAATGGAAATCACCAGCAAAGGCACTGTCATCAGTGGTTACAGCAAAGCTCGGGTCTATTTCGAAAAGCCAGCTACCGGCTTCGCTAGCAATGCTACTCAGTATTCCAATCTTTATAACCCTTTCTGGAAAGTCAAACTGGTAGATCCATGGCTATGATGCACGAATGGCCACTTATATTGCAGGCCTCATCCGCCAGGCTCATAGTACAAAACCTAAAAATTTCCATTGACGATATGGTATTACAGGTCTCTTGTTTTCGCAGTCAGGCTAACTCAACAAAGACTGATAGCAGGAGCGATACAGACAGTGTGTATTACTAATACCTTGTTTGTGATATCTGAGCACTACTGGAAATGAAATGAAAAGATATCAACGAACTCCCGGAAAGGAATCGGGCACAGCAACGGTTGAACTCATAGTTGGATGCCTTGCGGCTATTCCCCTGTTTTTTGGTGTATCGCTACTGGGAAAATATGCTGATATGCGCCACAAAACCGTAGAGGCAGCGCGCTATGTCGCTTGGGAAGAGGTAATATGGCAGGGTAGTAAAAGCCAGAACAGTTACCAGCTCGAGGCTACGGACAGGCTGATGGGCCACCGCCGGGCCTCTGTCGTAGACCTGAGTGTGCTGGAGCAACAAGGAGTATCTGAAGACCCTCTCTGGAGAGACCAGTCAACCCGTACCCTGCTGGTCAGTGATGGCAGCACCATACGTGTCAAAATTGCTACAGAAAAAAACATCGGTTCAACCTCCCACGAAGGGGCCGTCAACCAAATAGCTTCGCAAGCCGGACTAAGTACCGAGACTGTCACGCATTACCGGGTGTCCCTGCCCATCACCAACAGATTACGTATTCCAAACCGGAACGAGCCCACAACACTGAGTAATTTCTTCGACCCCGCCCACTACCTACCTCCAGAACTGATGACTCTGGGCGCTACATCAGCCATTTTGGTCGACAGTTGGCAGGCGAATGATCTACCCACCTACAAGCAGCGCATTCAAGACCTGACCGTGGAAAGCGAGTTGGACTTAGCCGTCACGCTAGGGACACAGACATTCGGTCAATTCTGGCCCTTTAATGAGGGGCTCTATGGTGCTAACCCCGATATTGTCGCGCCTCCTGAAGCGTTACTTCAGGAGTACACACCATGACACGTTTTTTTTTACTAATGCTGCTGAGCTGTCTGCCACTATCACTCTCGGCCAAGGAGTTTAGCGTGCCAACAGCGCCCGCTGAGCTGGAAATGTTCTGGGTTGCACGCTATATGGAATTCAACGACCTCCCGATGAGTATCCGAAGCTTCAAAACACGAGAGCGGGCAGACAGGCTGGTACCACGGCTAAAAACCTATCTCGAAGAGATTGGTGGACAAGTGCAAATCACACAGGACCAGGACGGCTGGACCACTCTCGCTACTGCCGATGACAAGCGATTTTACAGCATACGGCTTGCCGAGCAGCTCACCGAAACAGCTGGGGTCTTCACTGTTTCAGGCCGAACTCCCATTAATAAGACGGATATTCGTCTACCCCTCGGATTCATGCGCATCGAAAAGCAAGCCTTTTTCGATGGTCCTTCCATCCAGGAATTTACCGTGCTCGGCACTAGCACCGGCCAAGAGGCCGCTTTAGCCACAGTGGAGCGCATGATGAGGCAAGATGGCTGGAGCACAACTCGCAATTATCAGTCCACGCGCTACTTCTCTCGTGGCAAAGCCAAGGCGCATGCTACGGCCCAAGTAGGAGAAAAGGGTGCAGGAACCCTCATTTTGATCAGCAAAGAGCTCGTAAAATGAAACCCAAGAAATACGCCAATGGCAGCAGTCTGGTGGAATATGTCGTCATTGCCAGTGTGTTAGCCAGCCTCTTCTTCGGCCTGCCGGCCATTCGGGATCTGTTGGAACAGCACCACGATCAGGCAGCCGAGACCCTGTCCATTCCCAACTGAGCATAATATCAGGAAGTAATTATGAAGGGACGCATGATTACCGTTGCGCTTGTCCTGTTTTCCTTACTGGCGGCCAGTGCAGCGGTTTACCTCTCGCATCAGTATATTCAAAACACAATCCAGACCAAGGAAGAGGCTATCGCACGGGAATATGAGCCAATAGAAGTCGTTGTCGCCAATTTTGACCTGCGCCCCGGCGATGTCATTTCTCCACGGACTGTTTCCCTGCGTAATGTCCCTTCGGGCTTTGTTCACCGCAGCGCCATCCGTAAAGATAGTTTTGGCTCCGTAAATGGCTTCGCACTGTCAGAGTCCTTGGGCAAAGGCGAGACTCTATTACGTTCCCACATCTCTCAGCGTAAGGGCGGGAATTTCGCCGCACTTATCGATGAAGGGCGTCGCGCTGTTACGCTGAATATCGATAGCCTTTCCTCTGCCGCCGGCATGCTCTCACCTAATGATGAAGTAGATATTCTGTTAACCACCCAGGACAAGGACAGGAGTGAATTGCTCACGACGTTACTACTGGACAATATTCGCGTCTTGGCAACCGGAGTAGAAACCTCCGAAAACCCCACAGGCCAACTGGTGAAATACAACACCGTCACTCTCGACTTAACTCCCGAAGAGTCTTCCAAGGTCACACATGCGCGCAAGATAGGAGAAATATCTTTCGTGCTCAGGGGGACCGAGGAGAAGGGGCCGGGTTATGGCGGAATCGTTTCCAGAGAGGAAATTCTAGGCAAGTCACAGGCCATTTCCCACTCAAACGTCGAGATTATCATTGGGGGCTAGGAAAAACCTTATGCAAACGATACTAAACCCATACCGCACTTTGATCCTCTTTTTGCTGGTTACAGTAGCCCCTTGGGTATCGGCTACGGAAGTACTTCAGCCGCCAGTTCAGCACCTAACTGTGGGGGAAACTCATATCATTCAGACCCAAGCCCTCAAGCGTGTTGCTGTTGGCAACGGCAACATTCTACAAGTCGAGGCGCTCGAACAGACGGGTGAAGTTCTCATCATTGCCAAAGAGCCAGGACTTTCAGATGTAATCGTCTGGGACCAACGTGGCAATTCGCAACGCCATTTAATCAATGTGCAAGGCCACATAGAGGGCCCTACAGAGAAGGTGGTGACAGCGCTCTTCAAGGATATAGAAGGCATCGAGATTCGCAGCATCGACAACAGTTTCGTGATCGAGGGAACGGTCAGTACCGTAAGAGAGCACCAACGAATCCAGGCAATCGCCGAAAATTACTCCAACATCCATTCTCTGGTGTTCCCGCCCGAATTCGAGCATAAGCAGACAGTTCTGATTCATGCCCAGTTTCTGGAAGTAAACCGTAATGCATTGGAAGAAATTGGTATCAATTGGGGCGATGCTATGAACGGCCCAGTTTTTTCGTTCCTGAATGATTTTTCCACCAACGGATACTTTCGGGGTACAGGCCTCCCTGACGGGGCGCTCCTTAACCCGGCGCTGGCTGATCTGCCAAATGCCATTTCCGGCTCTCAACAGTATTTTGGCTGGTCGTCATCACTAACATCAGCCATTAACCTGCTGAAAAACAATGGTGACGCACGGCTGCTGGCAGAACCGACGCTCTCATGCATCAGTGGCGGCAGTGCCAACTTCCTTGCTGGTGGTGAAGTACCCATCCCTGTATCAGGCAATGATGGTGAAGTCACCGTCATCTTCAAAGAGTTCGGTGTCAGCCTGAAAATTCAGCCCCTGGTGGATAAAGCTGGCTATATCCAAACGGAAGTAAGTATCGAGGTCAGTGCTGTAGACGAAAGCGTCAGCGTACTGGGCGTACCCGGTTTTTCATCGCGTAAAGCTTCCACTGAAATGCATGCCGAGAGTGGGCAAACCATTGTCCTTGCAGGTCTTTTCAGACAGGAAGGTTCCAAATCGGTTGATAAAGTCCCTGGGCTTGGCGACCTCCCCATTCTGGGTGAACTGTTCAAATCCCGTGAATTCCGTGATAACGAGTCAGAGCTCATCGTACTGGTCACACCACGCATCATTGATAACCAGACCGAAGGCGAAAAAGGACTGGAGCTCTTCCAGCGCCTACAGCAGGAATCAGACGAAGACCTCAAGTTCAGCATCATGGATTGATTGCGCTATGTTTACGCTCGAAATCAAAACAGCATCAGACATCCCACAAACACGCGAACTGGACCCCGGCATCTACAAAATCGGGCGCTCCATCTGGTCTGATATTCGGATCAAGTCCAACCAACTACTCAAGCATCACATGACCCTGGCGGTACAGGAAGACGGCTTCAAGCTGATCGCCCTCGGAGAACTGGAGGTCAATGGCCGCCCGGCACAAAGCCTGATGACACCGGAATCCGGTACCAGTTGTCGGGTCGGTGATGTCGAGCTGACCTTTATTCACCCCTACAAAACAGCGGAAGAGTTGCTGGACGAGGCCGATAGCCGTACTCAGGCCAGCCAGCCCAGCGCTGCTTCCCCTCCTACGCAAACTTCTGCACCCTTGCAGTGCCAAGCCACATCCCCGGCTACGCCTGCACTTCAGGACATCGAGGATTCACGCGTCTGGACCGCGACCAAGAAAGCGTTGCAGAAAGCAATTCTCGAAAAAATGGACCTATACAAGCGTGGCATTATCGACGGCCTCAATGACGAAGACCTGAGAGCCGAAGCGACTGATACCGCGCAATCCATACTTGCTGGCCAGCAGATAGATGTACCCGAGCACCTGAACAAGCGCCTGCTGATCCAGGAGACCGTGGCCGAGTCCATCGGGCTGGGGCCGCTGGAACCGCTACTGGCTGATAGTTCTGTCAGCGAAGTCATGGTTAACGGCCCCAACCAAATCTATGTGGAAAGAAGCGGCAAGATAGAGCGCTCCAGCACACGTTTTACAGGTGACAGTTCCTTGCTCAGCGTTATTGAGCGAATCGTTTCCCCACTGGGACGCCGTATTGACGAAGGCTCCCCCATGGTCGATGCACGCTTGAAAGACGGTTCCCGCGTCAATGCCATCATTCCACCTCTGTCTCTGATTGGCCCTGTTGTCACCATCCGCAAATTTTCCGCTGAAAAGTACAACCTTGATCGACTAGTCAGCTTTGGCTCTCTCAGCCCCGAAATGGCCCGTTTCCTCGACATCTGCGTGCACCACCGCAAGAACATTGTTGTATGTGGCGGCACCGGTTCCGGTAAGACGACCTTCCTTAACGCCCTGTCAGACTGTATTCCGAGTTACGAGCGCATCATTACTATTGAGGACGCGGCCGAACTGCAACTGGCACAGGAGCACGTCATCTCGCTGGAAAGCCGGCCGGCCAATATCGAACAAACCGGTGAAATCACTATCCGTGACTTGGTGAAAAACTCACTGCGAATGCGACCCGACCGCATCATTGTTGGGGAGTGTCGAGGCGCCGAGGCACTAGACATGCTGCAGGCCATGAATACCGGACACGAAGGTTCTATGACCACTGCACACTCCAATTCACCCCGCGACCTGCTATCGCGCCTGGAAGTGATGGTGTTGATGAGCGGTATGGACCTGCCCGTAAGAGTCATCCGGGAGCAGATCGCTTCAGCTATCGACATCATCGTCCACCAGTCGCGCTTCTCCGATGGCCGCCGTCGTGTCACTTCCATCGTGGAAGTGGATGGCATGGAGGAGGATGTGGTGCTGATGCAAAAACTGTTCGAGTTTCGCCAAAGCAGCATCGACGAAACGGGTACTTTACATGGGGACTTCAAAAGCCTCGGTATCGCTCCTCGCTTCTACACCGAACTGCAGGAAGCTGGTGTTGAACTGGACCGCTCCATTTTCATGTCTGCCAGCAAAGAAGCCATCACCTGCTAAGTGCGTGCCATCAGATTCAGGGATGAAATTATATGCTTAACCAGCTCAGGAACCTGACCCGGCGTCTCCATCAACGCGGGGCCGCCGCCGTTGAATCGCTGATCGCCCTGCCCATTGTCATCCTACTGATGCTGGGTGCAGCCGAATGGGCACGTATCTACGAGGCCAAAACCACTCTCGACCATGCTGCCGTTCAGGGCGCACGGGCCGGCGCTGTCAATCATGCTCAGCCCTCCGCCATTCAGCGTGGCATTGCCCAAGGCATGCTACCGTTCTACGCACCACGCGCCGGCAATATCGCCCAAACGCAGGCCGCGCTAACCGCCACTCTAGGCACCCAGTCCCGCCTGCGTATCCTCAATCCCACACCAGAGGTGTTCGACGATTTCGGCATCACTGAAAATGGCCGCCGGGTACTGCCCAACACCGATCTGCAGAACCGCAGTAGCGCCATTGGCACCAGCAGTGGCCTGAATATCCAGGATGCCAACCTGCTTAAGGTAGAAACCACCTGGGGCGTCGAGCTGCGCATGCCATTCATCGCTCAAGTAATCAGCTTCATCGGTCAGAGCACAGCAACACCGGGAAGCTTTGAACACCAGCTGTATAGCAACGGCATGATCCCGGTCAGTGCCACCACGCTGGTGCGCATGCAAAGCGAAGCCTGGGAAAACGGCCTGATGGTCTCCATTGCAAACCAGGGCACTGAGCGCGCGCAGGGGGGGCCACAGGAACAGCTGGCCACCGGCGGGATCTCCACCCCATGGGGCAGCCAAACAGGCTACGACGGCAGTCTGGCCTCCAGTTATGTCCCCGATCATCTCGGCAACGGCTCTGATTTCACTCGCCCCGACTGGGCCAGTGGCCATGGGCAGGGCAGTACCGGCTCGGAGCTTGATGCGGGTGGCGATAACAGTGAGACCTCTCCTTCGGATTCCGGCAACGAAGACAGCCCCCCTCCTGGCACCGACACACCAGAGGGACCCACATGCCAGACCACCTGGGACGATGAGAAATACCAGGTACAAGAATGCGACAGCTGGTACTGCGACCTGATCGGGGATGACTTTGCCAAGCTCACTGAAGAGGTCAAGGTCGCGCTCAGTATCATCGGGGACTTCGTCAAGGGCCTTATAGATGGCCTCGTCGAGCAAGCCGAAGATCTGCTGGAGTTGCTCAAGGATCCCAGCGTACTTCTAGATACCGCCAAGGCCTTTATTGAAGACCCGGCAGGCACCATGCAAGCACTGATCGAATCGGTCTTCGACGATGTCGAAACTGTGATGGAGTGTGGGCCATACGATATCGGCCTTGTGCTGGGACAGAACTTGAGCCCGGTTGTAGCACTCAAGGTTCTTGATAAGCTTGCAGACCTGAGCGGCAACGCGAAACTCGCCAAGTACGCTGATGATCTTAAAAAGGATATTGAGTGTGCCAGCTTCCCGGCCGGTACCCTGATCTGGACGCCCACAGGCCCTGTGCCCATAGAGCAGCTCAGCGTGGGCGACCGGGTTGAGTCCCGCAGCGCTTCAAGCTTTGTCCACGCTGATCAGCCGATCATCCAGGAGCTGAGCCGCACCGCCCCCGGCTACCAGCGTATCGACACCGAGTCCGGCACCCTCACCGCCACCCCGGAGCATCCTTTCTGGGTGCAGGGCAAGGGCTGGACCGAAGCCAAGGACCTGGAGTGGGAAGACTCCATCGCCACCCTGGAAGGCGATGCGGTGGCCTACGGCAACACCTACGTTGAAGAGCCCACCCAGGTATACAATTTCAGCGTTGCCAACACACCGAACTACTTCGCCGGTGAGGCGAAGGCGTGGGTGCATAATGCGAATTGCAATCTGCCGACAGCACAGAGTCCTAGTGGATACAGGATTGGAGCGTCAGATGGCGGGCCGGGAGAGTGGGTAACTCGTCCACGTGCAGACAATCCCAACTTCAGATATGAAAAACAAGTAACCGGAGCACCAAATAATACTGAATATCGAGCGGGTAACAGTGATTTTGATGGATATGATGCCAGCAGAGATGTGTTACTGGATGCGAAAAACTATGGAGAAAACAATGCTGTAGTGAAGGGGGGGCCACAGTTTCTTATCGACAAGGAACTAAAACAGGCCAGAGAACAGGTTGAAAGTGCTGGCGGAACAAAAGTGGAATGGCATGTTGCAAATGAGACTGCAACACGGAACCTGAATGATTTATTTAAAGATGATCCCGCCCTTGCTGGTAGCATCGAAGCTGTTTATGTACCAAACACAACCTTATAAAGGTAATGAAAATGGCTGATACCTATAGTATACAAGTAAGAATCATAATCAGAAAAGATCTGTCAGATGATCAAATGAAAATAATAGATAGAGTCGTTTTGGGTAAAGGTTCGTTGCCTGATCTCTTACCTGAGCATCTATTTTTTCATTATTCCAATGAATCTCCTGATATTTTCTTAGTATATGAAAAGCTTAAGGGTTCCGCCTTTAATTCTGGTTTATTTTATAGTGAACCTTTTGGATGTATTGTTACTCTTGATATGCAGAGCATAAAAGGGACAGATGAATATTATAGAATATTACTTTTTATAGACTGGCTTTCAAAAATAGCGGATTCTGACCAGTTTGTTGGTTTCTCTTCCAATCTGAAGGATATGGAAAATGCAGAGCTATTTTTTTCAAAAAATAAAAAGCTTTACATATTTCCTGACTTTAATGACACCGGAAATAAACAGGTCGTATACGACGAGTGATTTTAAGTAATATTTTCTATTGATTCATTTTAAATAATATAAAAAATATGATTCCTAGATTTGGGTGCTAAGGAGGTTGTTCACGCCGGTTAAGTTCGAGATGCTGGTTATCGCCAAACAAACAGCACAGAACAACCGACATGAACACCCCCATAAGAATGCACGAACCACGCCCCATATTCGAGCCCTGATCGTTGATCGCGCCATATGTCAGCAACAATCCATCAGGGATATCGACCACACGTTCGGCATCAGTAGGCGCACGGTATATCAGTGGCTTGCTCGCTATCGAGAGGCAGATGCCGAAACAGTGGGCTGAGCTGATTCAGAAGATGCGCCTGACACTCAAGTGGACCGCCAAGCAGATCGCACAGGCACTGAGTCTGGCGTACTCTACCGTGACAGCTGTACTGCGTCGACTGAAGCTCAATCGCGCCTCACACCTGGAGCCGGTGCGGTAATCCTCCCCTTGTTGACTCAGCGGTAACGGCTCGCTAGGGTGCTTTCGCGGTAAGGCACCTGCTCTAACACACCAGCAAGAACAAGGAAGTGCTATGTCTCCAGGCAAAGGTCACATTCGGGGAAAATCCCTGATCGTATTACTGCTTACATTTCTACAGGTATTGCTCACTTCCCCTCTGCAAGCGCAGGAACCACG
>Ga0193951_1000410_pt1 | contig 19654 bp, 14 predicted proteins | sample BB_2_MG_FD_140370 | JGI IMG/M metagenome (GOLD analysis project Ga0193951, IMG submission 140370) | Microbial mat bacterial communities from the Broadkill River, Lewes, Delaware, United States - BB_2_MG | ecosystem: Environmental > Aquatic > Freshwater > River > Microbial mats | place: USA... | reverse complement strand
GTCAAGCCTATGGTTGTACTGAAAGGCTTCAAAATCACGTTTTTTTAAGCGTACAGCATAGCCCAAAGTCACCTTAGCACGATAGTCTGCATCGACTTTTTCTCCAATGGTTTTAGAAACATTAAAATGGCCTGCCAACTCTTGCTCTTTAAGGTCATGCCAGTAACGGTGGTTGTTCGCTGCATCGTTGGTAGATGGTTGGTAGTTGGCTCCATTTTCTTGCACCAGTACATTATGGCGACGGTCAGGCAAGAGGTTGTTGACGGTATTGTAACCCAAGCCCCAATTTACATTCACTTTTTCTTTTAATTGGTGTTCTCCAAGTAATTGATTGACCATGATGAGGTTTCGTTCAAAGTCCGACCGACGCACCAAGGCCTCGTCGTTATCGGCATCTCCTACCACATCTATAATGTAACCGTTTAGCTCTTTCAAGTTTTGATTTGAGGAATGTAGTAATATGGAATTGAAATACAATCGTGTTGTTCCTTTCGAATAATTAAGGTTAAGCATTCCCATAGTACTGGTAGCGTACTCAAACGCTTCACCTTTAAGGGCCATCCTGCTATCATTGCTGCCGTTTATGCGGTTCTGTATAATGTCACTTTGTTGATAAGTATTGCTGAATGAAGTGGTGGCAAATAGATTGAGCTTGCCTTCACCCATTTTAAATGATTGACCTCCTTTTAGCATGAGGTCTAAATTTGGGTAGGGAACTTTATCAATGGGGTTCCATGAGTTAGTAAAGGTGTAGGTGGATAATGTGCTTGGCCGGCTAAAGGTGTTAAAACCTGAAAGACTAGGGCCATCTTGTAATGTGAAATGATCTGAATTAATGACGTTTGTATTGCTTCCAGCTTTTAATTCTACTTGAAAGAAAGGGCTTCCTGTGTGTTTCTTTGATACAATATCTACGTTGGCTCCAGCAACATCGGCACACTGTTGGGATGTAAAGGCTTTCTCAATGCCGATGTAGCTGATTACGTCTGTGCTGAATAGCTCCAGGTTGATGTTCTTGTATTCAGCATGGTTGCTTGGTAATGGTAAGCCATTAATTGTTGTTGTATTGTAACGGTCGCCTAGCCCTCGTACGTTTATGGTATTCGATCCGCTTTGTTTACTTATGCCAGTTACCTTAGTCACGCCAGATGCAGCATCAGATATGCCATGCAAAGACATCTGCTGAGCACCTATTGTTTCTTTACTTATGGCAGCTTTCTTCTGTTCAAGTAATAATAATTTTTCCGATTCTCTATTGGCCTGAGCAATAACTTTTACTTCGGCCAAATTCATCTCTATTGTCGATAACTTAATGTCTAGTTTGGTTGCTTCATCGGTTTTAACAACCACCTGCTCTATAACTTGTGGTTCATATGAAATATACTGACATCTAATGGTGTATGTGCCGGGTTCAAGTGCGAGTAATTGATACTCTCCGGTGTAGTTCGTTGTGCTGCCAATCGCTGTTCCGTCTATAACAACAGCTGCGCCAATAAGCTCTTCACCTGTTGATTTGTCTGTGATTTTACCTTTTAATATGCCATCCTGAGCAACAACCGGAGTAAGGTAAGCTATGTATAGAACAGCAAATGCTAAAATTTGTCTTTTCATTTTCTCTTAATAATTCCATTATTTCAAGAGCAAATGTAGATGAAGCAATGTGGAGAGGTGCTAAGTGATAATTAAGACAATTTTAAGAGTGTGTTAAGTGAGGGTTGGTGTAAGTTAATGATGATTAGTTGATTGAGTGGAATTGGGTTGATTCTAATAACCCCAAAAGGATTTCTCTTAATGGAGAATTAACACGCCATTAACAATGGTATCTGTTCCCTATAAAGCAATACTAAAAAAAAAGCCGATGGTCAACTATAATTTAGATTTGTAAGAGGCCATAAAGTCACGATGGGCCTTCAATAAATTAATGGAGTAAAGGAGCATGTTTTTTGTTTCAGCTAATACGTCCATAAATAAGATGCTAACGCGCGTACGCCCTTCTCCTTTCTGTATGCGTTTAATTTGGTTGCGCCTTATGCCATCCTGAAAACTTAGGAGAAAGTTTTGCTTACTCACCATTTCATTAATGAGCTCAAATTTTTGTTCCTTTTCAAGATGAATCATGTGGTTAAAGTAGGCCGTAATTTCGTCTAACAGCTCCTGTAAATCTTTTTTCTGAGCTGGAGTCATCCCTTTGTGTTGATTTTCAACGTGCTCAGATAAGGGGTGTGTAATGTTTTTTAAACAACTCACAAGCTCTGTTAGGTAATCAAATGCTTGTATAAAATACTGTCCTGAGTTAATGCCTTCTTCACTTATTTTAGCAAAAGCATAAAAGAATTTTGATTTCCCATTTCGGGTGTATTTATCCAGTAGCAAAGCTTTATTATGTGCTTCATGAAGTTGCCTCATGTCGTCATCAATAAACCCTTGAAGGGTTAAATATAAAACTTTAGACGCTTCTTGAAGGTGGTGCCTGATTTGCTCGCCTCCGGTTTCCATGAGGTGATCTAGACTATGTTCCACTTCATCCTGAAACTCTTCTTTCAGCACACGCTTCTCTTTTTCTTTCTGTGTGTGATACTTACGGGTTAGAAATAATGCGCCAACTACCAGTAGGGTTAAACCTATAGCAGCAACCCATTGTCCGTACCATATGATAAATGAAAAGATAAAGGCACCAATAAAAGCTAAGCAGGCAGTAAAGAACCATCCGCCCAAAATAGACAGTACCCCTGAGACACGGAATACGGCACTTTCGCGTCCCCAGGCTTGATCGGCCAGCGATGTGCCCATTGCCACCATAAACACAACAAATGTAGTGGAGAGGGGGAACTGCATGTAGGTGCCAAGTGAGATCAGTAGGCTGGCAACAACCAGATTAACAGATGCACGAACGGTGTCAAAATAAATAACACCATCTGGCGATTGTTGCGTGGTAGAATGATCAGATTTTTGATAACGTGAATCGAAAAACTGAACAATGGCAGACGGTAATTTACCAATGACAGCTCGATGCAGCTGCAGTGAATTACGCACAATGATACGTGAAAGATGAGAAGGTTCAAAGCGTTCGTAACCACTAGATTGTCGACCTAAATAAACTTCTGTTTCGGTTACACTTCTCGCTTTCTTTGATCGGAATAGGGTAATGGTCATTACAATGGCAGACAGCGTAAAGATAAGTGTGTAGGTGTAATCGTGAAAGATATCTTTTCGAATGACATTATCATTTAAAAAAGCCATTGAAAAAGTATCAGGTGAGGCCTGCCCTGAAGAAAGGTAAGTTTTAAAGCTTTCGATACCGGCTAAGGGTATACCAATGAAATTAACAAGATCATTGGCCGCAAAAGACATGGCAAGGGCAAAGGTGCCAAATAGGACGACTATACGCGGAATATCTGCATTAAAAGACAAGCCAATAAAGAGAAAGATAAAGGTTGAAAAGGTAAAAATGCCAATTAGAATTTCAGTTTGATAAACTTGAACGAGGTCAAACCATGAGTAGCTGTCAAACAAGGTCGTGTCGCCCATTCCTTTTTTTAATATCATAAAAGCAATGGCAGTAATGGCTATTCCTCCACCTATAGAGAAAAGGTATTTAAAACGGCGGTGATAGTTAAATGTAAAGATAACACGCGTGAAAAATTGTACTATTACACCCACAACAAAGGCCAAAAATATGGAGAGTAATATGCCAGCAAGTATAACAAAGGCTTTATCAGTGTTAATAAGTTGCTCAATATTGATACCATCTACTCGTCCAGTCTTATTTTTAATGATGGATAAGGCCATAGCACCGCCTAATAACTCAAAAACAACTGCTATGGTCGTTGAGGTGGGGAAGCCTAACGTATTAAAACCATCAATTAACAAGATGTCAACCAACATAACAGCAACAAAAACAACCATGAGTTCAGTAAAAGCAAAGCTAGAGGGGTAAATCACACCCTTACGAGCGACTTCCATCATATTGGCCGATAAAAGAGAACCTATTAGTAGGCCAATGGCAGCTACCCAATAAACCAATCTTCGCTGGGCTGCTCGTGAGCCAATGGCGGCATTTAGGAAATTAACAGCATCATTAGATATCCCAACAACCAAGTCTATAATAGCCAGCAAACCGAGTAGGATGACAACAATCCAGATAAATGTCATAGTGTTCGTGTTATGGCATCAAAGATAGATGGTGAAGCCAATGATGCGAAGAAGCCAATGTTAAATTTACGTTATTATCCATGTTTTCTAAACTCATGTAAATGTAGCTATAATCAGTAAAGGAACGAAATAGCTGCTTAACACTGAGTTAACATGGTATTTTGGCAGGTTAATAGGATAGAGTCATAATTTTTCCTCTAACTTTGCTATACAATTATATGGTTTAAATAAAAATATATTGCATGAAATCACATGAACCACAGAGAATTGCGGGATTTGTGTCAATTGGCTTTCTCATATTAACCTTTGTGTTTTTTGCGGCCAATTATTATAGCCCCAACCTCTTTTATTCATTGGCCATTTCTACGCCAGTATTCTTTGCCATATCCTTTGCTTTTGTCAATTATTTCATCAATTCGTTCATCTATTCTAAGATTAAGCCCATCTATCAAACCATCTATGGTAACCAGCCTAATACTATAAATGCAGATGCAGCTGTTAATGCTCCGGATGATATCCTGTCAACAGTTAACCGCGAAGTGGTGAACTGGATGCAAGATCGAACGCAGGAAATTCAGGAACTTAAGCAAATGGAAAAATATAGGAAGGAGTTTTTAGGCAATGTGTCGCACGAACTAAAAACACCCATTTTTAATATACAGGGTTATATACTCACCTTACTCGATGGCGGCATTGATGATGCTAATATTAATATGCGTTATTTGTCGCGTACCGAAAAGAGTATTGATCGAATGATTTCCATTATTGAGGATCTGGAGTCCATATCCAAGCTTGAGGCTGGTGAGTTGCAGTTATATCCCGAACAGTTTAACATGGTACAATTAATAGATGAGGTACTGGAATTGCAAGAGATACGCGCCAAAGAGAAAAAAATAGAACTACATTATGGGCAGGAAAAAGAACTGCCATTTCTAGTTAATGCTGATAAAGGGCGTATATTTCAGGTGGTTAGCAATTTAATTCTCAACTCTATTAATTATGGCCGAAAAGGAGGTATTACCGAAGTTAATTTATACGAGATGGATAACCGTATACTCGTTGAAGTGAAGGATACGGGCATTGGTATTGCCGAAGCTGACCTACCCCGTATTTTTGAGCGTTTTTATAGAGCTGATAAAAGTAGAAGCAGAGAGCAAGGAGGCACCGGGCTTGGCTTAGCCATAGTAAAGCATCTAATTGAAGCCCATGAACAACGTATTAATGTAAGAAGCACTCTTGGTGAAGGAACAGTATTTACTTTTACCCTTGAGAAAGCGAATTAACATTACCGTAACGTAAATATAATGTGGAGGAAATTATTTGTTGGAATCATAACTTACTTTCGCATATAAATGAGTTGTAATGAATGTAGAAAATTATAAAGTTCTTTTAGTAGATGATGAACCTGATATATTAGAGTTCATTGGTTACAATATGAAAAAAGAGGGTTTTCAGGTATTAACTGCTAACAATGGCCAAGAAGCCCTAAAGATAGCTGAAGCCGAAGTTCCGGAACTGATCATCTTGGATGTAATGATGCCCGAAATGGATGGAATTGAGACCTGCGAGGAATTGAAACGTATACCGGCTTTGAAAAACTCTATCGTTGCTTTTCTTACGGCTCGCGGCGAGGACTATTCTCAAATTGCAGGTTTTGATGCCGGTGCTGACGATTATATTACTAAGCCTGTTAAGCCAAAAGTATTAATATCTCGTGCTAAAGCTTTGTTAAAGCGTTACCGTTCAGAGAATCAGGCTGAAACAATTAGTGATGAACATGTTGTTAGTATTGGCGATTTATCCATTGATCGTGAGCGCTACTTGGTTATTAATGCAGGAGAAGAGCTCGTCCTTCCCAAGAAAGAGTTTGAGTTGTTAGTTCTACTGGTCTCTAAACCCGAAAAGGTCTTTACACGTGATGAGATCTATAATACGGTGTGGGGTGATCACATAATTGTTGGTGACCGTACCATAGATGTACATATTCGTAAGTTAAGAGAGAAGATTGGTCAAGATCATATTAAAACCATAAAAGGGGTTGGTTATAAGTATGTTGTATAGTGCTTTGAGCGTTAGTCTTGGGCAATATACTTGTTGTAAAAATTGCTCAGATTAGGCAATTTACCTACATTTAGGCTTGTAAAGAACAGTACAAGTTATTGTTTGCTACTTTTAATGCACAAACCTATAGTTATGAATAAGTTACTAGTCTTTGTTTCGATTTGCGCCCTGCTTGTAGGTGTCGGTTGTAAAGATAAGCCATCGGAAGAGCCTAAAAAACCTGTTAAAACGGCCGTAGTAGAGAAAAAGGTTGTTAAAGACACCACTGATCAGGACACTTTAAAAACTAATACTGATGAAGAACCAACTCAAGTAGATCAACCAGCTGACAAGTATTTTTTAATTGCTGGAAGTTTTGCGAGTCGACGTAATGCCGATCAATTTATGGCTAAGCTTATGGGAGAAGGTTATCAGTCAATAGTAATTGAGCGACCAGGCGGGCCCAATGCTGAATTTTATAAAGTGGCGTACAAAGCTTTTTACGATCGCAACGAAGCCTATGCAGAATTAAAAACAGCTAGACATTCCGAAGGGCGTAATGATGTTTGGTTGCTGGTAAAATAATGACATACAGTATATATAAAAAAAAGAGCTTGCACTGCAAGCTCTTTTTTTATTCCCTCAACTGAAATTTAGTTAGTTCTAAATTCGTAGTTTACTTCTTTAAGATCATTGTTCGCTTTAACGATTTTGTCTTTTAAGCTTTCCTTGTATTCAGCAAGCTTTTGCGATACTTCAGCATCACCAGTCGCAATCATTTGTGCTGCCAAAATACCAGCATTCTGTGCCCCATCAATTCCAACGGTCGCTACAGGTATCCCTGGAGGCATTTGTACAATAGCTAATAAAGCATCTAGTCCATCAAGACTTGCATTAATAGGTACACCAATTACTGGTATTTTAACCATCGATGCAATAACGCCTGGAAGGTGAGCTGCCATTCCTGCTGCTGCAATAATTACCTTGATACCTCTGTCTTCAGCACTTTTTGCAAACGCTTCAACCTGCGACGGTGTTCTGTGTGCAGAAAGCGCATTAATTTCGAATGGAATCTTCAGATCATTTAGAAAATCAGCTGCCTTCTTCATCACCGGAAGGTCTGATGTGCTTCCCATAATAATACTAACTCTTGGTTGCATAATAATCGATTTATTTGTTTGTAAAAATTCTCTGCAAGAACCTTTCGTTAATTTTTCCCGGTACAAAAATAGTTAAGAAAGCATTATAATCATGTGGTTATCTTTATTTTTTATACTTTTGCAGCTTAAAATCCAGACTTTTATTTTTTTACTAAGGGACTTGCAAGTGTAATGGCCTTATTTTTAGAGCTTAGCATTTGTGATTGGTATTTTTTTAAATGAATAATAAACAGAGTAATAATGAGTCGAGTTAAGATATTAGACAAGGAATTTGAATTATCAATACCTGAAAGTGATCTTTTAAAGGCAGTTGAGCAAGTTGCACAACAAATTAATCGTGACCTAGAAGGGAAAAATCCATTGATGATTTGTGTGCTGAATGGTTCATTTATGTTTGCATCTGACTTGATGAAGCGAATTACTATCCCTTGTGAGATTAGCTTTGTGAAATTATCTTCTTATTCAGGAACCGGTTCTACAGGAACCGTAAAAGAGATAATTGGTTTAAATGAAGATATCACTGGGCGTACCGTTGTTTTGCTTGAAGATATTGTAGATACAGGTCTTACAATTATCAACACAGTAAAGCAAGTTAAAGCTATGGGACCTGCAGATGTGCGGATTGCTACCATGCTTTTTAAACCTGATGCTTGTAAGCACGATGTTTCATTAGATTATGTTGGAATGGACATTCCAAATGATTTTATTGTTGGTTACGGCTTAGACTATGATGGTTACGGTCGAAATCTGAATAGCATCTATACAGTAGTAGAATAACATCATTTTAATAATTTATTTAAGGAGTAATAAACATGCTCAATGTTGTCATCTTTGGCCCTCCGGGTTCCGGAAAGGGTACGCAAAGTCAAAAAATCGCGGAAAAATTTAATTTAGCTCATGTATCTACAGGTGACTTATGTAGACAAGCTATACACAATAACACGCACGAAGGGGTAATTGCTAAATCATATATCGACAGAGGAGAGTTAGTTCCTGATGAAACGATTATCGATATGTTGGATAGTTTTCTTGAAAAATTACCAGTAGATCAAGGAATGATTTTTGATGGTTTTCCTCGTACAGTGGCTCAAGCCAAAGCTTTAATTAGCATGATGGCTGAACACGATACTAAGGTATCCGTATTGCTTAACCTTGAAGTTGAGCGCGAAGAGTTATTGAAACGTATTATTAAGCGCGGTGAAACATCTGGTCGTTCAGATGATAATCACGAAACCATTAATAAGCGCTTAGAAGTATATGAAGCACAAACATTACCTGTTATTGATTTTTATAGACAATTACGTCTGTACAAACCAATTAATGGAGTAGGTAATGTGGATGATATTTTCGGTCGTATTTCTGAAATCTTAACGGAGCTGAAATAAAAAACCGCAATTGAATTTGAGCCACGGTATGTTTTTACCGTGGCTTATTGTATTTTTATAACAAACAATTATTATGGCTGGATCAAACTTTGTTGATTACGTTAAGATATTCTGTCGCTCAGGAAAAGGGGGCGCAGGATCGGCTCATTTACGTCGTGAAAAATTTGAAGCCATGGGTGGTCCCGACGGTGGTGACGGCGGTCGTGGTGGCCATATTATTGTGCGTGGGAATAGAAATACATGGACCTTATTACATTTAAAGTACAAACGACATGTCTTTGCAGGTCATGGTGGCAATGGTAGTAAATCGCGCTCCAGTGGTGCTGATGGCGAAGACCGTGTTATTGAAGTGCCTTTAGGAACCATAGCTAAAGATGCTGAAACAGGTCAGGTGTTGTGTGAAATAACAGAGCACGATCAAGAGTTGATACTTGTCAAAGGAGGTCGTGGAGGTCTTGGTAACTGGAACTTTAAGTCCTCGACCAATCAAACACCACGTTATGCTCAGCCCGGTGAAGATGGCATTGAAACGGCTGCTATACTCGAACTAAAAGTACTGGCTGATGTTGGCTTAGTTGGCTTTCCTAATGCAGGTAAATCAACACTTCTGTCGGTAGTATCTGCTGCTAAACCTGAAATTGCCGATTATCCTTTTACCACCTTAGTACCAAATTTAGGAATTGTGTCTTACCGCGATAATCAATCGTTTGCTATGGCAGATATTCCAGGTATTATTGAAGGTGCTAGTGAGGGTAAGGGGCTTGGAATTAGGTTTTTAAGGCATATTGAGCGTAACTCTATTTTGTTATTCTTAGTGCCTGCTGATGCTGAAGATATAAAGAAAGAGTACAAAATATTACTCAATGAATTAGAGCAATATAACCCAGAATTGCTTGATAAAGGTCGCTTATTAGCGATCTCAAAATCTGACATGTTGGACGATGAGCTTAAAGAGGAAATCACGGCTGATTTGCCTGATCTGCCTTATGTTTTTATATCTTCGGTTGCCAATAATGGCATATTAGAATTGAAAGATATGATATGGGAACAACTGATGTCGGCCAATCAATAAATGAACTTAACGATACATACGACAAAGGTCATACACTTTGGTGTAATAAAGAGCAAAAACTAAAGCAAAGGTATATACTTGTAGCATGGCTCAGGTTAAGTTGTTTTGTTGGGGCATTTGCCATACCATTTTGTGTTTTTCAGCTTTGGTCTATACTTTTCTTCGCTAGTTTTACTTTTTGGTTTGTTGCTTTTCTGTGCTTTGTAATGTATGCGAATCGCATACAACTGAGGCGGCAATATGTGGGGCATCGAATTGACTTATTGGCCAAGGAACTTAGATGTATAAAGGGAAACTGGATTGATGAAGTGTGTGGCGAAGAGCTTATTGAACCTGATCATGACTATGCCCACGACCTAGATTTATTCGGGAAGGGATCCCTATTTCAATACATAAACCGAACATCCACAAATGGTGGCTATCTAAGGCTTGCAATTAAGTTAAATAACATTTCTTTTTCAGCCAATGATATTATTGACAAACAAGGTGCGATAAAGGAGCTGGCTGATCTTAATGAATATAGACAACGGTATTATGCTTTAGGCGCTTTGATTGATGAAGGCAATAAAAAAAACCGTAAGATTGATCTGAACTGCCAACCAGATTTGAGTTTTGTATCTCCTTTTAGACAATTGATCATTATCGCTTTTTTAGCAATTTTAGCTGTTGTTTCTGTATTAGTTGCTGTTGATCTTTTACCCGTCGAGTTGATCGCATACCTGTTTTTTATCGGTCTTTTTATTTCGGGTGCCCAGTTGCGAAAGGTTAACAAGGTGCATGCCGATGTCGCATCCTTGGGTAACTACTTAGAGCGTTATGCTAACTTAATTCAGCACGTAGAGCAAACAGATTTCACTTCTGCATACCTAAATAAGGTGAAAGGTAACTTGCAGTCAGAAGGTTATTTAGCTAGTGATGTGATGGGGCAGTTGGCAAAAATCATTAAAATATTCGATCAGCGTCTAAACATGTTGATGGGTGTAGTTTTAAATGGCTTTCTTTTGTGGGATTTAGTCGTTTGTATACGCTTAAAAAAGTGGTATGTGAAAAATGGGGGAAAGCTGCAGTTGTGGTTAGAAGCTTTACATGAGTTAGAGGCCATGAATAGTTTGGCCACTTTCGCGTATAACCACAAGCATTATGTTTTTCCGTGCATTGATGATACGATTGTATTGGAATCTGAGGAGTTAGGGCATCCTTTAATTCCGGATAATGAGCGAGTTAATAACGTATTTAATATTACTAACGGACAGCGTATTTGTGTAGTGACAGGTGCTAATATGGCAGGTAAAAGTACCTTTTTAAGAACCGTAGGTGTGGCAATGGTATTGGCTGGCAATGGGTGTGTTGTTGCGGCCAAAAAGTTCACATACAAGCCCATGTTATTTATTACTAATATGCGTGCTGTTGATAACTTACTCAAACACGAATCTTACTTTTTTGCAGAGCTAAGCCGATTAAAGATGATTGTTGACCGCTTAAAGGCTTCGGGCGAACTGTTTTTTATACTTGATGAAATCTTGAAAGGCACTAACTCGCTGGATAAAACACAAGGATCACTAGCGTTAATTGAGCAGCTGCTTCATTTAAATGGATGCGGTTTAGTAGCCACTCACGATCTAGAATTAGGCCAGCTTGCCAAAACCTCTTCTGGAAGAGTTTTCAACAATTGTTTTGAGGTATCACATGGTAAGGACGGATTGCATTTCGATTATACCCTTAGAAGTGGCGTTACACAAAGTCATAACGCATCTTTTTTGATGATGAAAATGGGCCTGATTCCCAAAGAGAATGTGCGCGTTTAAGACTGCTATTAATGCCAATTGTTAATAAAGAATTTGTAAAACAATTTTCGATTTAGTTATATTTGGGCGGTTTTCAAGAGCACGAAAGCCTTCACTTTTCCAATTAATTAGTTGATATTGAGTATGCAGAGTAGTCAAAACACACAGAACTATTCCGAAGATGCTATCAGGACTTTAGACTGGAAGGAGCACATTCGACGACGACCTGGTATGTATATCGGGAAATTAGGCGATGGTACATTTGCCGACGATGGCATTTATGTGTTGCTTAAAGAGGTAATGGATAACTCCATTGATGAGTTTATGATGGGTAACGGAAAGAAGATTGAAGTTACTGTTGAAGAAGGGCGTGTTACTGTTCGCGATTACGGTCGTGGCATTCCACTTGGAAAAGTCATTGATGTGGCCTCTAAGATGAATACAGGAGCAAAGTATGATTCGAAGGCATTTAAAAAATCAGTGGGATTAAATGGTGTTGGTATCAAGGCTGTTAATGCTTTGAGTACCGTATTTAATGTGCAAGCGTACCGTGAAGGCGAAACGAAGCGGGTAGATTTTTGCAGGGGAGAGGTGGTTAACGACCATGAATTAATGGGCTCGGAAGAGCACAACGGTACATTCATTGAATTCGCACCCGATCCAACCATATTTGAGAATTTTCGCTATCGCGATGAGTATATAGAAACGCTTCTGCGTAATTATACTTACCTTAATAAAGGCCTAACCATACTGTTTAATGATAAGGTTTTTCAGAGTAAAAATGGTTTGCTCGACTTGCTGAACGAAAACATGGAGTCAGAAGGACTTTATCCAATCGTTCATATTGAGGGAGAAGACTTAGAGATTGCGATAACCCATGGTAACTCTTATGGAGAGGAGTATTATACCTTTGTTAATGGGCAGCACACCACGCAAGGAGGAACGCATTTAATTGCATTTCGTGAGGCTTTTGTGAAGACTATCCGTGAGTTCTATAACAAGAGCTTTGATGTGGCTGATATTAGAAGTGGAGTTATTGCAGCCGTTAGCATTAAAGTGGAAGAGCCGGTTTTTGAATCACAAACAAAAACCAAGTTAGGATCCAAAGATATTGGGCCTAACGGACCTTCAGTGCGAAATTTTATGCTTGATTTTGTAAAAGAACATCTGGATAATTATCTGCATAAAAATCCGGATTGCGCTGAAGCCCTTAATCGTAAGATACTAGACTCAGAACGCGAACGTAAGGCCATATCAGGCATTAAAAAGTTAGCCCGCGAACGCGCTAAGAAAGTAAGCTTGCACAATAAAAAGTTACGCGACTGTCGGGTACATTATACAGATATTAAAAAGGAGCAGAACTTAGATAGTGCCATATTTATAACGGAGGGAGACTCGGCCAGTGGATCCATTACAAAAGCACGTAATGTTAACTCACAAGCTGTGTTTAGTTTAAAGGGTAAGCCCTTGAACAGTTATGGCCTTTCTCGTAAAGTAGTATACGAAAATGAAGAGTTTAACCTCTTGCAAGCAGCTCTTAATATTGAAGATGGCCTTGATACACTTCGCTATAACCATGTAATTATTGCGACTGATGCCGATGTGGATGGTATGCACATTCGCTTGTTGTTATTAACTTTCTTCCTGCAGTTTTTCCCCGAATTGGTTAAAAATGGACACGTTTATATTCTTCAGACACCGCTATTTAGGGTGCGTAATAAGAAAAAGACATTCTATTGCTATTCCGATGAAGAAAAGCATACAGCAATTAAAAAGTGCGGTGTAAAACCTGAGATAACACGATTTAAGGGACTTGGTGAGATTTCGCCTGATGAATTTAAGCATTTTATTGGCAAAGATATACGTCTAGAGCCTGTGCGCATGAAAAAGGATGTGACGGTGAAAGAATTACTTGAGTTTTATATGGGTAAGAATACACCCAACAGACAAAACTTCATTATCGATAATTTGGTGATTGAAGAAGACCTGGTTAATCAAGAATAAATTGTTTTAGTAGAATGAGTTTCGACGATACAAATAACAATGATCTACCGGAGAAAGTAAATTCGGAATCATCAGATAATCTGCCAGCTGAAGAACAGAACGTTTGGGATGCTGGGGATACAACTATAAGTCATTTGCCTGGTATGTACCGCGAGTGGTTTCTAGATTATGCTTCCTATGTAATTCTAGAACGTGCGGTGCCTCATGTTAATGATGGATTAAAACCAGTGCAGCGACGCATTCTTCATTCGATGCGCCGCATGGATGATGGACGATACAATAAGGTGGCCAATATTATTGGTAATACCATGCAGTTTCACCCGCACGGTGATGCTTCAATCGGTGATGCGCTTGTGGCATTAGGGCAAAAAGATTTATTGATCGATTGCCAGGGTAACTGGGGTAACGTGTTTACAGGTGATGGAGCAGCTGCTCCTCGTTACATCGAAGCCCGATTGACCAAGTTTGCACAAGAGGTGGTGTTTAATCCAAAAACAACCAATTGGAAGCTGAGTTACGATGGACGTAACAATGAACCAGTGACTTTACCTGTTAAATTTCCATTGCTTTTAACACAAGGAGTGGAAGGTATTGCCGTGGGATTGGCATCGAAACTATTACCACATAACTTTAACGAGTTAATTGATGCTTCGATTGCTATTTTAAAAGAGGAACCGTTTGAGATATTACCAGATTTTCATACGGGCGGTATGATGGATGCATCACGCTATAACGATGGCTTGCGTGGTGGTGCCGTAAAAGTGCGTGCAAGAATAAGTAAGGTAGATAGCAAGAGTCTGATGATCTCTGATATCCCTTTTGGAAAAAACACAACATCGCTTATTGAGTCTATTCTTAAGGCCAATGAGAAAGGGAAGATTAAGATCAAGAAGATAGATGACAATACAGCTGAAAATGTTGAGATACTCATTTATCTGCCAGCAGGGGCATCGCCAGACAAAACGATTGATGCATTATATGCTTTTACCGATTGCGAAGTGTCCATATCGCCTAATGCCTGTGTGATTCGGGATAATAAACCGCATTTTATTGGTGTTTCGGCTATTTTGCGCGAGAATACAGAAAACACGGTTAACTTGCTGACGAAGGAGTTAGAAATCCGAAAAGGCGAATTAGAAGATTCATGGCACATGTCATCTTTGGAACGTATCTTTATCGAGAACAGAATATACAACCGGATTGAAGATTGTGAAACATGGGAAGCAATTATTCAAACGATTGATCATGGCTTGGAGCCATTTAAATCAACACTAAGACGTGAGGTAACGCGCGATGATATTGCTAAGTTAACAGAGATTAAGATTAAGCGTATATCTAAGTTTGATGCTAAAAAAGCAGATGAGTACATCTCTTCTCTTGAAGAGGAAATGGAGCAAATTGCTTACCATTTGGCCAATATCATTCCGTATTCAATAGCGTATTACAAGCGTATTAAGAAGCAGTTTGGTAAAAACTTTCCGCGTAAAACAGAAATTAGAAGTTTTGCTACCATTGAAGCAACTAAGGTGGTTGTGAAAAATGAGAAGTTATACATTAACCGTGAAGATGGTTTTATCGGTACATCACTTAAGAAGGATGAATATGTGTGTGACTGCTCTGATATTGATGATGTCATTATCTTTTATAAAGACGGTAAGTATAACATCACCAAAGTAACGGATAAAGCTTTTGTGGGTAAAGACATTATTCATATCGCTGTATTTAAGAAGAATGATAAACGCACCATTTATAATGCGGTTTATCGCGATGGCAAAGCAGGTTATGTGTATATGAAACGCTTTGCGGTAACGGGTGTTACACGTGATAAAGAGTACCATATTACCAAAGAAACACCTGGTTCTAAGCTAATGTATTTTAGTGCTAACCCTAATGGAGAGTCTGAGATACTAAAAGTGGTGTTGCGTCCTAAAGCACGAATACGAAATTTAGTTTTCGATGTGGACATGGGCGAATTGGCCATTAAAGGACGAGCCGCAATGGGTAATATTCTGACTAAGTATGAAGTTAAAACTATTGCTCTTCGAAAGAAAGGAGAATCCACACTAGGAGGTCGTAAAATCTGGTTTGAACATGAGACCCTACGCCTAAATGCTGATGGTCGTGGTGTATATCTTGGTGAGTTCCATGGTGGCGATCAAGTTCTGGTTATTGCTAAAGATGGTAGTTATTATCTGTCATCATTTGATTTAAGTAACCATTACGATGATAATATTCTTATTATTGAGAAGTACCGTAATGATATTGTTTGGTCGGCGGTTTACTTCGATGCAGATCAAGATTATTATTACATCAAACGTTTCCAATTTGAGGCATCGACAAAGCCACAATCATTTATAGGTGAGAACAGTAAGTCGCGCTTAGTGAAAATAATGCATGTAGATTATCCACGTCTGGAAGTTAAGTTTGGCGGCGACGATAAGTTACGTGAGAAGCTAATTGTTGAAGTGGCTGAATTTATTGGTGTCAAGAGCTTTAAGGCGAGAGGTAAGCGCTTAACAACATTTCAGATCTCAAAAATATTGGAGCTGGAACCACTGGTGCGAGAAGAGGAGAAAGTGCAGAGTGATACCAATATTGGTGAGGGAGACGAGGATGATAAAAACCAAATGTCATTGTTTGAAGGTGGTAAATAAATGGAAATAAAACGCATCTTTTTGGTCGGTTTTATGGGCAGTGGTAAATCAACCCTTGGTAGGCGCCTAAAGACAGAAATGGACTGGGCGTTTATCGATTTGGATGACTATTTTGAAGCACGACATAAAATGACAATTAAGCAGTATTTTGCCTTGAGCGGAGAAGAAGCTTTTCGTAGGGAGGAGCAAAAGATGCTTAATGAAGTTATTACTAAAGAAAAAGTCATCATTGCCACAGGAGGAGGAACGCCATGTTATTTTGATAATATGGCGTTAATGAATGCCCATGGCCTGTCGATATACATTAAGCTGCCTGTCGATACTTTGGTAGATCGACTTAGTGGTCCTCGTCAAGTGCGTCCATTGGTAATGGGTAAGTCAGGTGATGACCTCAGAAGTTTTGTGAGTGATAAACTTGCAGAGCGCGAGAAATACTACAATAAAGCTAGAGTGGTGGTGGACGCTGAGGTGCTTGGTGTCGATGGTTTTAAGCGTGTTATTGAGGCTTCAGGATTGAATATCAAATAAACAAAAGGTTGCCATTGTTTATAAAATCATAGAACTTGTATGGGTTTATTATTAAACCCAATATGATGCGAACAACTCAAATTTCTTGGGCTGCAATTATCATTATTCTTACACTTATAAGTCTATGTGGACTTATATTAAATTCAGCATATTCTTATGGTATTCTGTTGCTAGGTGTTATAGCACTTTTGTTAACTTGTCAAATAACACTTCGCATAGATGGTAACTGGATTCGTTTCACCATGGGTATTGGTTTAATAAGGGGAAAGTATGCCATTGGCAACATTGAAAATTGTAGAGTGGTACGCTGTTTTCCTATTGGCTGTGGTGTTCGTTTTGGAAACGGACCTGCGCTCTACAATGTTGCAAATTGTAGAGCCGTAGAATTGCGCTGGCGTGGTAATAAGCGAACGGTAAGGTTGGGCACGAATGAGCCCTACGCTTTTGTCCGGTGTTTTTATGAATTGAAACGTAAAAAACGACGCAGGGTGGTTATTATATGAACGTTATTATTGTTCAGTAAAAAGTAGATTGTCAGTCCGCAATTATTTGTAATAAGTCTAAAGAAGTAGATCTCTGCTTGAATTTATTTCGTTTTACAGATTTGCTACAGATTTCTGTTCTATTTTTGGTACAGAAGCTGCTATAGTGGCTTGTTTTATCAAATGAACATGTAATTCTGAATTGATCTATGGTTGGTTTAATTGGCATAAGTCACCAAACAGCGCTACTCCAAATACGTGAGCAGCTTGTTATTACCAAAGAGGAGATAACAGGTCTTTATGAGTACCTTAATCAACAATGCGACGTTGAAGGTATAATGGCTTTGAGTACGTGTAATCGAACAGAATTGTATTTTGAGGCAAGCAGTGTTAATGTTAAGGATACTGATCTTTATGTTGAGCAAGTAACCAACGCCTATATTGCTTATTTTAAAAAAACAGATAGTGTTAAAGAATATCTTTACACCCACGTGGGTCTGGAGTGTGCACGTCATCTCTTTCGTGTAGCAACGGGGCTTGATTCGTTAATCTTGGGTGAATACCAAATCGTTTCGCAGCTTAAAGAAGCCTTTTCATGGGTAGATAACACGGCGCTTGTAGGTCCTGAACTAACCCGTATGGTGCATAAGGCTTTTGAGGCAGGTAAGCAGGTGAGAACAAAAACGTCGCTTAACAAAGGGGCCGTATCCGTTAGCTCGGCAGCCGTAGAGCTAGCAAGTAAAAAATTAAGTGGTTTTCCAAATGTAAAAACACTAACAGTTGGTGCTGGTGAAACAGGAACTATTGTTGCGCTTAACTTTTCGAAAAAGGGTTGTGTTGACAATTGGGTCTCTAACCGTACAGCTGGTAAAGCCGAGCAGTTAGCTGATCGTATCCAAGGGCTTGTTTCGCCATTTGAAACTTATACCGAGCAATTGGCAAAGGTCGATGTGGTGACTTACACTACGGGGTCATCTCGCATCTTATTGACTAAAGATATGGTAGAAGAGGCGATGAGTAAGCGTCAAAATAAACCATTAATGGTGCTCGATCTTTGTAGCCCTAGAAATGTATCGCCTGAAGTGGCCAATATTAAGGGTGTTAGCTTGTATGATCTTGATCAGTTAGAAGAAGTAGTAAAATCTAACTTCGAAAAACGTAAAGGTAAATTAGAAGAGGCCGAAGGCATAATTACCGAAGTATTAGCTGAGTTTGACGACTGGCTTAATGTGCGTCGAATGAGTTCTGCTATCACAGCAATTACATCAACTTTTAAAGATGTAAATTCAAATGAGGCACAGAACTATAAGAAAGTGAAAGATGATGTGGATGCATCGCAAAAAATAACGGAGTATGGTGAACACCTAAGTTCAAAATTTACCCGGATGATTATTAAACAGATGAAGAACGTGACCAACGAAGGCCGTGATGCTGAAAAGGTTAAGTTGCTGGAAGAATTTTTTAACTTTAGCTCGTAGTGTATAATACAGATGTTGATCATCTGTATTTTAGTTTAGTAGTATTGTATGCATGTAATAGCCAGTAAGTTAGGCTTTATCTCAAGAGGGATTCAATCTCAAGGGGAAGTTCATGTTTTACAAAAGTAGCCAAAAAATAAAACATGAATAAATCCAATATCCGCATAGGAACAAGAGGCAGTAAACTGGCTTTATACCAAGCTAATTTAGTGAAAGATAAGTTGAGCAAAGCCTTTCCAAATCATACATTTGAAACCGTAATCATATCGACTAAAGGAGATAAAATTCTTGATGTTGCTTTGTCTAAAATTGGAGATAAGGGCTTGTTTACAAAAGAATTGGAACATGCCCTGTTTGCTGGTGAAGTTGATATGTGTGTACACAGCTTAAAAGATTTGCCAACCGTATTTCCTGAAGGTGCTCAATTAGGAGCAATACTAAAGCGTGCCGAATACAAGGATGCATGGGTAAGTAATGACGGTCTGTCGCTAGAAGACATGAACGAGACCCACAAAGTAGCGACCTCGAGCTTGCGCCGTAAGGCACAAGTGCATCGGCTTAATCCTAAGGTGCAGGTGGTAGATATACGTGGTAATGTAGATACACGCCTAAAAAAGATGGCCGATGGACACTGTGATGCTATGGTTATGGCCGGTGCAGGTTTAATTCGTTTAGGGTATGATGCACATATCACCTCTTTATTCGATCCCGAATATTTTGTATCAGCATGCGGTCAAGGTGCTATTGCCATTGAAATACGCGAGAAGGATACAGAAATAGAGGCCATTGTTAAAGCTTTGCATTGCGAGGAGAGTTATTTACAGATAACTGCTGAGCGAAGTTTCCTAAATGAGCTGGAAGGTGGTTGTCAGATACCTATTGGTGCTTATGCAAGTATTAAAGGTGACGAACTAG
>Ga0193951_1000409_pt1 | contig 19656 bp, 4 predicted proteins | sample BB_2_MG_FD_140370 | JGI IMG/M metagenome (GOLD analysis project Ga0193951, IMG submission 140370) | Microbial mat bacterial communities from the Broadkill River, Lewes, Delaware, United States - BB_2_MG | ecosystem: Environmental > Aquatic > Freshwater > River > Microbial mats | place: USA... | reverse complement strand
AAACCAACCATATATGTTACGTCTTATAAAAATTGAATTTCAAAAACTTTGGCTTAATAAAGTCAGTGTTGTTTTAATATTTGTATCCTTTATACTCCCGTTTACAGTATTAATTTTATCCTCAATCAAAATAAACTTTTTCGGTTTTTTTACACTCGAATTAGGTGAATTGGGTATTTTCAACTTCCCTATTATCTGGCATATTACTACGTTCTTCGCCTCCTATTTTAAGTTCTTTTTTGCAATCGTTGTGGTCAGTATGATTGGTAATGAATACAGTAATAAAACATTAAAGCAAAATCTAATAGATGGGTTAAGCAAAAAGGAATTTGTACTTTCTAAATTCTACACCATTGTATTTTTCTCTTTGTGCGCAACGCTACTTATTGGTCTAGCCACATTTGTGATTGGAATGTATTACTCAAGCTATACGGAAGCCTCAATTATTTTTAGAGAAGTGGAATTTTTACTGGCTTATTTTGTAAAACTCGTCGGGTTCTTTAGTCTATGTTTATTCTTTGGCATGTTAGTTAAACGCTCTGCTTTTGCCTTAGCTTTTTTGGTTATTCTTTATATTGTAGAATGGTTAATCTTTTGGGCTGCAGTCTATTTCACTGGCACTGTAGAATCAGCATTTAAAGTTAAAGCAGTACTTCCTTTAGAGTCTATGTACAATCTTATTAATCAACCTGTTCAGCGTATCGTTATGACCAAATTTCCTGAAAAAACAGACATCATGTACGATTACGCTGTACATTGGTATGAGATTGCAATTGTTTTAGGCTGGACTACACTATTCGTCTTTTTATCTTATCAATTATTAAAGAAAAGAGATTTATAGATAGTGATTCGCATTCATAGAATGTTAAAACTTAGGATTTTTAATCTTCTAGTTGTTATCTTGTGTGCCTAATGTAATCGACGACATTACGCACCCATGAGAAGCATCTTATTCTTTGTATTTATATTTATAACTAGCGCCCAATTAAAGGCTCAAAGTGAAGCTTCATTTTGGTATTTTGGACAAAATGCTGGTTTACAATTCAATGCAGAATCCGGAAGTGTAACCGCAATGACCAATGGCCAAATAAATACTTTAGAAGGCTGTACAACTATTGCAGATGACAGCGGAAATTTATTATTTTATTCTGATGGAAGAACAGTATGGAATCGAAATCACCAAATTATGTCTAACGGCAATTATTTTGGTGGTACCGGACTTTTAGGAGATCCCTCTAGCACATCATCTGGTCTCATTGTTCCAAAGCCCGAAGATGCCAATAAATATTATATTTTTACGGTAGATGAACCGCATCAAAATAATGCCACAGCATATCCCAATCAATATACGGGTACTTACGAAGGAGGAGCTACAATTCCGTCTGCAGATGATGGATTTAATAATGGCTTTAACTATTCGCTAATAGACATGACATTAAACGGAGGCTTAGGAGATGTCGATACAGTTGAAAAAAATGTACACCTCGTAACTTACGATCCTTCTGTTGCACTAGAAACACAATATAAAAGTTCAGAAAAAATCACTGCTGTTCGTGCCGAAGATTGCTCATCGTTTTGGGTGCTTACACATTTTGGAGACAAATTTTATGCTTTTAAAATTGACACTAATGGAGTACAAACTACACCTATCATCTCTCAAGTAGGGCCTTATATTCCTATTGAAGGTTACAGACGAAATTCTTTGGGCTACATTAAAACATCACCAGATGCATCAAAACTTATAGCTGCTAATTTTGGTGAAGCCACTGTTGCAGGTGGTAATGCTCCAGGCAATATTTTTTTATACGATTTTAATAATGAAACGGGAATTGTGTCTAACCCAATTGAACTTTACGGTTCCGAAAATGGACATAGTCCCTACGGAGTAGAATTCTCTGCCGAAAGCAAAAAAGTATACGCTACAATTAGCGAAGGTGCTTCTGGAGACGGAACAAGTCATGTTTTACAGTGGGACTTAGAACAATTTGATATTCCTAGTACACAACAAATCATTCATTCTTCAAATGCTGTAACAGCTGGCGCTTTGCAATTAGGCATAGATAGACGTATATACAGAGCAAACCTCAGTTATACGGGCAATACTACAATATCAAAATACTTAGGTGTTATTAATAATCCTGAAGCAGATGGTTTAGCTGTAAATTATGAAGAACAAGGTATACTCCTCGATGTTAATGGTGCTAACCAGAATATCAGCAGAATTGGTTTACCTCCTTTTATTCAATCTTTATTTAATTCTGAAACAGATATCATTAGAAATGGAGTGAGTACAACAGAATTAAGATTATGTACAAATGACACTTATATATTGCAGGCCGATGCTATTATTGGCGCAGATTATGTATGGTCTTTTGACGGAGTACCATTGCCTGAAACCTCATCACAACTAGTGATAGATACTCCTGGTTTTTATGAAGTTTATATTGAACCCAATAATGGTGAATGTCCCATTGAAGGTAGTGCTGTTGTAGGTGTTTTCGAAATTCCTGAGGCGCATCCACTTTCAGACATAGCTGTATGCAATACTATAGATAACGATGGATTTGTGCCTTTCGATTTTACAACTAAAAATGCAGAAGCTTTATTAAGTCAAGATCCTTTGCAATACAATATTAATTATTTTGAGACTTTTGACGATGCAGAAGCTAATACAAATGCCTTAACCTTTCCGTACACCAATGTTTCTAATCCGCAAACCATCTTTGTACGTGTGGACAATGAGAATAATACTAATTGTTTTGCTATAAATTCGTTTGACATTGAGGTATTTAATGTACCATATATTTCAGAATTAAATCCCATAGCATTTTGTGACAATATTGGAGATGTAATGGACGGCATTGCCACTATAGATCTAAGAGATTTTATTCCTGGTATAAAAGGAGATCAAACAGATATTAATATTTCATTTCACCAGTCACAAGCCGAAGCAGCATCTAACACAAATTCATTACCACTAACATATACCAATACAACAGCAGTAAATGAGACTATTTTTGTGAGAGTTGAAAATGCTTTACATACAGATTGCGTTACTATTGATAGTTTTGAGGTGTCCATTAACCCAATTCCTGTGGCTAATGACATTACAATTACGCAGTGTGATGAAGACGGCATTCCGGAAGGTTTTACAATTTTCAACCTCAATGAAGGCATTAATGAAATTACGAATGGTGTTGAGAATACCAACGTTAACTTTTACAGTTCACAAACTGATGCTGAAAATGACGAAAACCCATTACATGGTGAGGCTTTTGAGAATTATATGAACCCTCAAACTGTATTTGCAAAAGTTACAAATACAAACTCTAATTGTATTAACATCAGTGAAATTACGCTAGAGGTAAGCACCACCTCTACAAACGACGCTAGCTTAGCACTATGTGATTTGGATGGTACAGAAGACGGGTTTATGACATTTAATCTTAGTGAGGCTAATGCTACTATTTTAGCCAATTCACCAACAGATTTAGACGTAGATTATTATGAATCTTATGAAGATGCATTATTAGAAACGAACACTTTAAATGAGACATTTACCAATACCATTCCAAATCAGCAAACCATATATGCACGTGTTGAAAACGCTAACGCATGCTATGGTATAAGTAAAATTGAATTAACGGTTTTTAATTTACCAAACATTGAGACGGCAACCGAAATCTATTATTGTTTAAACGATGCTCCCGAGCCAATAGTCTTAAATGGTGGAATTATCGACGATCTACCAAGCAACTATTATTATGAATGGTCTACTGGCGAAAACACCACAGAAATAGAAATAAATGCTCCAGGTACTTACACGGTTCGCATCTCTAACACTAACGGTTGCTTTAAAGATCGTACCGTTACTGTTTTACCATCAAATGTTGCTACGGTTACAGCAATTGATGTTGTTGATGCATCTTCACATAATTCTATTTCTGTAATAGTCAATGGAGAAGGTCTTTACGAATATGCTTTAAATGATATCAACGGTCCTTACATGGATAATAATACATTTCACGACCTAAAACCTGGAATTTATACGGTATATATTCGCGATAAAAACGATTGTGGTATTACTGAAGATTTCGTTTCGGTAATAGGTTTCCCAAAGTTTTTTACTCCAAATAACGATGATACTAACGACTATTGGCAAGTTTATGGTATCTCAGAACAGTTTCAATCCCATTCAAAAATTTATATTTTTGATAGATACGGAAAACTTTTAACAACACTCAATCCATTAAGTTCTGGTTGGGATGGTACATTTAATGGAAAAAAAATGCCAACCAGCGATTATTGGTTTAAAGTCACCTTGGAAGATGGACGTACGTACACAAATCACTTTACATTAAAACGATGATAAATTCCCCTCAGCCTTTTATAAAAATTATTCTACTACTTTGCTTCTTATTCTGTAACGCATTCATGTACGGTCAACAACCTAATGACTGTCAATTTGCAGTAACGGTTTGTGGTAATTCAAATTTTAGTTTAGATGTAAATGGAATTGGTTCTCAAGAACTAAATAACTCTAACACTTGTGGTAGTCAAGAAAACAATAGTATTTGGCTAGAAGTTAATATTGCTACAAATGGAACATTAGCTTTTACTTTAACTCCTAGCAGTACTAATATCACTGAGGACTACGACTTCTTTATTTTTGGACCTGATGCTAGTTGTGGACAACTTGGACAAGCTATTCGCTGTTCTACTACAAATCCTGCTGCTGCTAACCAAGGTAATAACAGAACAGGATTAAAAGCATCATCGACAGAAACCTCTGAAGGACCTGGAGCAAATGGCGATAGCTTTGTGAGCGATATAGACGTGTTAGCTGGCGAAAGCTATTTTATTGTTATCGATAGACCTGTTGGAAATAGTCCTTTTTCATTAGAATGGACAGGCACTGCGACCTTTCCTGAAGCACCATCAAACCCCTTAACAGCAACTACAAATTCAGCAAGTTTACCGAGTATTGATGTGTGCGATTCTACAGCTCCTTTTGATGATAATATTACTGAATTTGATCTTACTGATCTAACCGATGATATCATCAATGGAGAATCTGATGTTGTCGTAACCTATCATACTTCAGAAAGTGATGCCAACATAAATATTAATCCCTTAGGGAATATTTTTAATAATACAGTAAGTAATGAAACCGTGTATATTAGAGTCGAAAATTCTACCACTAACTGTTATATAATAAATGATGTTGATCTTAACGTCACTGCCCTCACGGATTTTAATATCCCCTCTGATTATAACATATGTGATGATGACTTAGATGGTGATGACCAAAATGGTCTATCAACTTTTGATCTTAATACTATAACACAGCAGATTCTAGATGGATATCCAGAAGTAAATTACAACATCAGTTATTACTTAAGTCAAGCTAATGCCGAAACATCGACTTCACCATTATCACTAACCTATAGAAATACGGCACCTACTCCTACTGATATCTTTGTAAGAATTCAAGATATGGATTCGGGTTGTATTGGTTTCACATCCTTCACTATTACGGTAGACCCTAAACCAGTGGCCAATGATGTTACACTATTTCAATGTGATGAAAACGGTACTCCTGTAGGTTTTACAACTTTTAACATCACTGAAATTGAAGATGATATTACTGGCGGTAATTTAGATTCTTCAATTCAATATTACCTCTCTCAAAATGATGCCCAAAACGACATTAATGCTATTGACGGTAGTGCTTTTGATAATTTCTTAAATCCGCAAATTATTTATACCAGAGTGACCAACAGCGCTACAAACTGTGTTAATTTCAGTAAAATTACTTTAGAAGTTAGTACTATGGCTTCTCAAAATACCAACTTAGCATTATGTGATACAGATGGCACAGAAGATGGCTTTATGGAGTTTAACTTAACCGATGCCGATAACCTAATATTAGCAGGTTCTCCGCCAGGATTAGATCTTGTATATTATGAAACTTACGAAGATGCTTTAGTAGAAAATAATGCTCTAGCATCAACATTTACAAATACCATTCCTTATACACAAACCATATACGCGCGTGTTGAAAATGCGAATGCCTGTTATGGTATTAGTATGGTAGATCTTACGGTATTTTCGCTTCCTAATATTGAAACTACTTTTGAAACACAGTATTGCCTTAACTTTTTTCCAGAGACAATAACCCTAAACGGAGGAGTGATTAATGATTTGCCAAATAATTATTATTACGATTGGTCTACAGGAGAAAATACCTCAACAATTGAAATTAATGCGCCTGGCACCTATACTGTAAGAGTAACTAACACCAATGGATGCTTTAAAGATAGAACGATTACTGTTTTAGCCTCTAATATTGCTACGATTTCTGATATTGAAGTTATTGATGCCTCTCAAAATAACACCATCACTATTTTTACAAGTGGTGAAGGTGATTATGAATATGCTTTAGATAACAGCAATGGGCCTTACCAAGATGCCACAACTTTTGAAAATGTAGATTCAGGTCTTTACACCCTTTATGTAAGAGATAAGAACAATTGTGGAATCACAGACGCTTTAGTTTCCGTTATTGGTTTTCCTAAATTTTTCACTCCAAACGACGATGACAACAATGATTACTGGCAAGTTAAAGGTATTTCTTCCAGCTTTCAATCCCATTCATCCGTATTAATATTCGATCGCTATGGAAAATTATTAATAGAGCTCGATCCTTTAAGTTCAGGTTGGGATGGTACATTTAATGGAGAGCTAATGCCCACGAATGACTATTGGTTTAAGGTGAAGCTTCAAGATGGTCGTACATTTACTAATCACTTCACACTAAAACGGTAAATTAAAAATTGTATTTTAGAGTCACCAATAAGAATCAATTTGAAAAAGCACCTTTACATACTTTATTTCTTACTTATTGGTGCGATCTTACCTGTACTTGCTCAAGACGTTTCATTATATCAACAATTTAATGGTAGGTATGATTATACCGCAATTGGTAACACCTTAAATACTGTAGAAAATGGAACATTAGGCCCCTGTACAATTCTTACGTCATCGTCGTCAAATCTATCACTTAATAGCGATCAGACCATAGTCGCAGCCTACTTATATTGGGCAGGTACACATACGGGAGATTTCAATATTTCTTTAAATAATATAGACATAACAGCAGAACGTACGTTCAGTGATGCTATTGATAGTGATCGTGTTTTCTTTGCAGCTTTTGCAGATGTGACTTCAATTGTATTAGATCAAGGTAGTACAGATTACACGGTTTCTAATTTTGATCTTAGTGCTGATATTGCACCTTATTGTCCTTCTGGAACAAATTTTGGAGGTTGGGCAATAACCGTAATTTATGAAGACGATAACCTTCCATTAAATCAACTAAATGTGTATGATGGCTTACAGAGTGTTCCTAATAACTTAAGTATTACACTCAATAATTTAAATGTATTGGATAATGAAAATGCAAAAATTGGCTTTGTTGCTTGGGAAGGAGATCGATTTATTGCAGTGAACGAACAATTGACTATAAATGGAAACGTAATTAGTAATTATCCGTTAAATCCTGCCAATAATGCTTTTAATGGTACAAACTCTTTTACAGGAGCAACAAACCTATATAATATGGATATTGATGTATATAATATTCAAAATAATATAGCCATTGGAGATACGTCTGCCACTATTGCATTGACTTCCGGGCAAGATTTTGTAATGATTAATAATATCATCACAGTTCTAAACAGTCAGCTTCCAGATGCTACCATAACCATAGATGACGACATCGTGAGTTGTGGAGATACTTCTATTGAAATATTTTACACCGTATATAATAGTAATAGTACTGATGTATTACCTGCAAACACACCCATTGCATTTTACTCCGATGGTGAATTTATAGGAACTAGTGAAACCACAACAGATATTCCTATTAATGGTAGTGAGAGTAATTCAACTTATCTTAATCTACCTGAAAATTCCGAGCCAAATGTTACAATCATTGTTGTTGTAGATGATGATGGTACAATGAATGGTATCGTTACAGAAACTAACGAAAATAATAACAGCGCGTTCTCGGAAATAGAACTACAAATTATACCAGAGATTGTTGTTTTACCTCATCTTATAGGTTGTAACGAAGGATTTGAAACAGCAAGCTATAATTTATATGAAGCTTTACATACCTTAAATTTAAATGAAGAAGACATTACCTTTTATCGCTCCTTAGAAGATTTAGAAAACGAATCTTATACAATATCCATACCGTCGGATTACAATAACCTTTTAAATCCAGAAACAATTTATGTTCGCGTAGAACGCGATCCTTGTTATGAAATTTATCAATTTAATTTAACCATCGAAAATTGTCCGCCATACATTCCTCAAGGGTTCTCCCCTAATGCTGACACTAAAAACGACTGGTTTAATATTCAAGACTTATACGACATATTTACCAACCACGAGTTACATATATTTAATCGCTATGGAGATCTCATTTTTGTAGGCAATAATGAAAAACCTTGGGATGGCACCATTAACAGAGGGTTAAATAATACTGGTAAAATTGTTCCTGTTGGAACCTATTATTATATTTTAAACTTAAACGACCCAAATTACAAACCCTATGTGGGATGGGTTTATGTTAATTATTAGAACTGTTAAAATTTTAGTCCGTTTGTCTTATTTTTTTGTAATTAAACTCAACTTCTATTACTTTTATACGCGTTAGCAATAATTCGTTGCTAATTCCCTCCAAATTTTTATAAAAAATCCCTCGTTATAGTTAATAATTCATATTAGTAATGACTCTAATTGTATTATAGATTTCATACGGCTATGAAAGCACATAATTGACACCTGTCGTATAATATTTCTTACAAAAAGATAAGAAATGTCGTGATATTTATGTGTCAGAATATTCTCTTTTTGCTGACTATTTCGGTCACAAGGCTGCGTTTTGGGCTCTAAATGTTAACATTTAGCGTAGTTCAACGTATTTTTTTGTATTTCATCTTATTTTAATATACTTTTCCCCCATATTAAATAATAAGTGTTCGACGATTCCAAATCTACCCTACACTAAATGTAGTAAACCTTAACCGAAACTAATGACTTATTTAAACCGCTCCCTCTGCTTATTTATTGGCTTAATTTGTAGTATATCTTATGCTCAGCAAATTACCGTAGATAACTCAGTTTCACCACAAGATTTAATTCAAAACACACTAATTCAAGGTTGTGTTGAAATTTCAAACATTAGCTCTCCCTCAAACGGCTCATCTATCGGAATTGGTAGTTATGGTTATTTTGAAAGTGCCGCATCAAACTTTCCTTTTGAAAATGGTATTGTATTATCTACAGGAAATGCCACTTCTGCTGGAAACGGACAAAACAATGATATTCTTAATGATGGTGATGCTACCTGGTTAACAGATAGCGATCTTGAAACTGCTTTAGGAATTTCAGGTACGGTTAACGCAACCTCAATAGAATTTGAGTTTGTTTCAATTTCTAATCAAATACAGTTTAATTATATTTTAGCATCAGAAGAATATTTTGGAAATTTTCCTTGTAATTATTCAGATGGTTTTGCTTTCTTAATCCGAGAAGCAGGCACTAATGATCCCTATGTAAATATTGCTTTAGTTCCAGGAACTTCAACTCCTGTAAACACAAAAACAGTTCATGATGAAATCGTTGGATTTTGTCCTGCATCAAACGGAGAATATTTTGATGGCTATAACCTAGGAGATACCAATTATAATGGTAGAACCGAAGTATTGACAGCTACAGCTTCAATTCAACCAGATGTACTATATCAGATTAAACTGGTTATTGCAGATCAGGATGACGAAAACTACGATTCTGCTGTATTTATTGAAGGTAATAGTTTTGATGCCACTGTAGACTTAGGTGAGGATTTTTCTACCTGTGCTAGTAGTGTTGAACTAGATGGTAACATTGACAACCCAAATGCAGTTTACTCGTGGTTTTACAACAACACTCAAATTCCTTCAGCAAACCAATCGACGCTTACAGCTTCTCAATCGGGTAATTATCGTGTAGAAATCCAGTTGCCTTTAGCTGGTATTTCTTGTGTTATAGAAGATGATATTGAAGTGTCTTTAAGTTCTACGCAAACTTCAGATCCTATTACAGATTATCAACTCTGTGATGATTTAAGTGGAGATGGTATAGCGACATTTGATCTCAGTACAAAAGACGCTGAAGTCATAGCTTCTGTACCTTCATCGACTTATGCCATATCATATCACTATAGTAATGCTGATGCCATTGATAACAGTAATGCTATTACTGGTCCTATTCAAAATACGTCAAACCTACAAGCTATATATGTAAGAATTGAGGACACTATAAATGGTTGTTTAGCCTTTTCATCGTTTAATCTCGTTGTTAATTCATTACCTATCATTTCTACACCAACAGAATTAGTGGTGTGTACTGAAGGTTCTATAGATGGTCGTGTTGCTATGGATTTAAACGCCTATAAGGACACAGAAATTACCCTATCTCAACCCAACCTTTTTGTAAGCTATCACAGTTCTGCTGCAGATGCCATTGCAGGAATTAACGCCTACTCTATGCCTTACACTAACACAAATGCTACAGAACAAGTATTTGTAAGTGTTAAGAATACAGAAACAGGATGTATCAGTACAACAACTTTAAATATTAACGTTATTGATAGTCCGGTGATTAATACAGAACCACATTATATCGATGCTTGTGATACCGATTTAGATGGCTATGCCAATTTTGATTTAACTTCAATTATTCCTGAAGTTTTAGAAGGATTAACTGGTGTAACTATCACATTCCACACCTCTGCAGAAGATGCATCAACGGGTTTAAATCCTATCGCTGATGATACCAACTATTCTAATACTGCTTTTGAAGAACAACTTATATATATTAGAGTAGAAAATACTAATTCTGGTTGTGCCACGACAACACCAATAGAGTTACACACTAATCTTTTATTAACTGCCACAAATATTAGAGACATATCAGCTTGTGATATTGATGATGATGGTACAGAAGATTTTAATTTTGAAAACATTGCAATTGGAATTATTAACGAATTACCAGATGTAGAAGTTGTTTTTTATGAAACGGAATCGGATAGAGATAATGGCCTAAATGCTATTAACCCAGAAAATTCATATAGTTCTACCAGCAATCCACAAACTATTTATATTACATTAGAAAGTCCAACTTGTACTGAAGTCGCAGAATTCGATTTGGTATTGTTCCCCATAGCGCAATTTGAATCTGTAGTTAGTTTAACGGTTTGTGATGAAGATCAAGACGGTATTACTACAACCAATTTATCAACCTTAAGTGGTGCTGTAACCAACGGCCAAGAAGGTTATGAAGTGACTTACTTTCTTACTGAGCAAGATGCCATTGACAATTCAAACCCGCTTCCTAACTCGTACACCAATACCTCTAACCCGTTTACGCTGTTCCCTAGAATTACATTTTCTCAAACAGGATGCTATGACTATAACTCTTTTGAAGTTACTGTGTTGCCAGCACCTGAAAGCGAAAAACCAGAAGACATTATTATTTGTGACGCTGATAGAGATGGTTTTTCAACCATAAACTTAAATAACAGCATTCCGAACTCAATTTTATCTACACCTAATAGAAGTGTCAGTTTTCATAATAGTTTGCAAGATGCACAAACTGATGAAAACGAAATTTTTAACACTTCTAATTATAATGCTCAAACTGAAATTGTGTATATGCGTGTAGAAAATAGTACCACAGGATGTTATGCTATTGAAGAATTAGATATTATAGTAAATACATTACCTTATGTTGGTGATTTATCAAATTATGTACAGCAGTATACATTTTGTGAAGACATATCTGATGGTATAGGAGAATTTATTTTTGAAAACAAAGATAGTGAAGCCTTAGACGGCCAAACAGGAAAAGAAGTGTCTTATTATATAAATGCTACGGATGCCGATAACAAAACCAATGCTATCGATAAGACTAGTGTATATCAAAATATCAGCAATCCACAACAAATTTATGTTAGGATAGAAAATGTAACAGACGAATTATGTTACAGCACCTCTTCTTTTGCTATCGAAGTCGGCACAAACCCAACCTATAACGAACCAACTAATTGGTTTGTGTGTGATGATATTTCTAACGATGGATCTGTTTTATTTGATTTTACAAGCGTAGTAGACGAAGTGTCTGCAGGTATTCCAGATATCCAAACAGTTAAATTCTTTACCTCAGAAAACGATGCACGTAATAATACAAACGAAATTCCGCTTCAGTATGCTAATACTGTAAACCCACAAGAAATCTTTGTACAAATTGATAATGGTACAATTTGTCAATCTATTACGTCATTTGTTGTAAACGTTATCCGAGTGCCAGATGTAACCGTTGTTGAACCTATGATTGCATGTGATGATGACACCGACGGGACTTTAGAATTTGATTTAACAACAGCAGAATCTCATATTACAGATGTGAGACAACAAAATATCGTCATAGAATATTATGCTAATTTTGAAGATTCTGAAGCGAATATTAATCCTATTGCAAATCCAGAAAATTATACAAACATATCTAACCCTCAAACGGTTTATATGAAAGTTACCAATACGGTTTCTAACTGTTATGCGGCACTTCCAATAGAATTAATAGTAAATCAACCACCAATTATTAATGATTTTGAAGAATACACAGTATGTGCAAATGCTTCTAACACTGCTGATTTAACAGAGATTAATGAAATTGCAACTAACAATACCTACAATGTATTATATAGTTATTTTTCTAGTGAAGCCGATGCTATAGCTAATACAAACGCCTTAGATACAGATTACACGTATCAAACTGATTATGATACTTTATATTTAAGAACAGAATATAGTACCACACATTGTTCTACGTATTATGAATTTAACTTAAAAGTAAACCCTCTACCTGTAGCGCAGCAACCCAATAACTTAGAAGCTTGTGACGACGATTACGATGGTCTTTTAGATTTTGATTTATCACAGCAAGATTCAATTATTTTAGGTGGACAAAGCCCTAATCTATATACGGTAACCTATCATAACACAGAAGATGAAGCACAGGATAATAATTTTGCTTTAGAAACCGACTATATCGCTTTTGATAGTGAAATCATTTATGCACGTGTAGAAAATAATGATACAGGATGTTACAGCATTACATCATTTTCTATCATCATCAACCCACTACCTATTATAGATCTTGAAGATCAAGTTATTTGTTTAGATAACGTACCATTATTAGTGTCAGCAAACACAAATTATGCAACGGATACTTATTTATGGTCTACAGGCGAAACTACACCAGAAATTGACGTAACAGAAGTTGGTAATTATTGGGTAACAGTTACTACCGAATCTGGATGTGAGACCACACGTTATTTTGGAGTTACTGAGTCTGAAACAGCTACAATTGAAACGACCGAAGTCATCGATTTTTCAGACCCGAATAATATTACTGTCACCATTAGTGGTATAGGAAATTACCTGTATCAATTAGATGATTTTGAGCCTCAAGAATCTAACTTTTTTGAAAATGTAGCAATGGGCTACCATACGGTTACAATTATCGACTTAAATGGTTGTGCTAATGTAACTAAGGAAGTTTTAGTCGTTGACATACCTAAATTCTTTACACCGAATAACGATGGAGATTTTGACACTTGGCATATTGTAGGTATTGAAACCTTGCCTGGCACTGTAATTAATATCTTTGATCGTTATGGAAAACACATTAAGCAATTAACCTCTAGTTCTCCTGGTTGGGATGGCTCTTATAATGGGCAAATACTACCAACAAGTGACTTCTGGTTTACTGCTGATGTAAAACGTGGTGGAATCGCATTTGAAGTTAAAGGTCATTTCACCCTTAAACATTAAATTAAATCTTATATCATTTAAATCCCCTTACTTTTTTGAGTAAGGGGATTTTTTTACGAATAAGTTTATTACAGATCTTATTTAGCATTTTAATTGTGTATAAAAAGCACTACGCACTCTTTTTAAAAAAAATCCAATCCTCACGTTTATGAAAATGCCGTAAAATAACTTCATCATTTAACACATCCATAAAGATATTTGATCGCTATGGTAAATTTCTTACTCAACTAAACCATAATACTCCAGGCTGGGATGGTACTTATAATGGCAAAAAAATGCCTGCTGGTGATTATTGGTTTGTGGCAAATGTTATTCAGAACGACAAAACGTTTCAAGTAAAAGGACACTTTACATTACGACGTTAATCTCGTAAATCTTCAATAATAAACGATATTTAATTGTCATTCATCCAATTAAAAAGGTTACTTATCCATTAAAAAAAATGTTTTAGATGATTTTTTAGTATTTTTTTCACTCCTTAAAATTGCTTTGAACACCAATTAGCCTTGTATGGTCTAAGCTTTTTTTTTAAAATAAAGATGTGAGACCTAACTTAATATTTTTTCTTGTTGTTACTTTTATGAGTTTTAGGTTTGGCTATTCTCAACAAATTACTACGGACGCCACCATATCTTTAGAACAGCTTATTCAACAAAATCTAGGGCAAAATTGTGTAGAAATTTCAAATATAACTTCAAGTGTTAATGGAGCCATAAACGGCCTTAATAGTTATGGTTACTTTGAACGTGGTGATTCTAATTTTCCTTTTGAAAATGGTATTCTATTAACCACCGGAAATGTTAATTCAGCAGGCAACACCCTTAACAGCAACCCTTTAAATGAAGGTAATCCTACTTGGCTAACTGATATCGATCTGGAAAATGCTTTAGGCATAACCAATACCCAAAACGCAACATCTATTCAGTTCAATTTTATTTCTGTAGCCAACCAGATTCAATTTAATTATTTACTGGCCTCTGAAGAGTATCAACAAGAATTTCCCTGTTTTTATTCCGATGGATTTGCTTTCCTTATTCGAGAAGCTGGCACTTCTAGTCCATACTCGAATATTGCATTGGTTCCAGGAACTAACATTCCTGTAAATACAAATACTATTCACGACCAAATTGAAGGATTCTGTGCAGCAGAAAATGAAAGTTTTTTTGAAGGTTACAATCTTGGTGATACTAATTATAACGGAAGAACAACTGTTTTAACAGCGACAGCAGCTATACAACCTAATATAGAATATCAAATTAAATTAATCATTGCAGACCAAACAGATATTAATTTTGATTCTGCCGTCTTTATAGAAGGTAATAGTTTTAATGCCACAGTTGATCTTGGACCTGATATTACGACGTGTGGAGATGCTATAACTATTAATGGAGATATACAAAACCCACAGGCTTCATATAGTTGGTATAAAGATGATGCTCTACTCTCTGGTGAAAGCAACCCTACATTAAATGTACTATCTTCTGGCACATATAGAGTTGAAGTTATGATTCAGCTTAACGCAACCTCTTGTGTCATTGAAGATACGATTGAAATCACTCTAGACTCTGAACAATCTTCAACTCAAATATCAGATATAGTGTATTGCGATGATGAGTCTAATGATGGAGTTGAGAGTTTTGATTTATCTACAAAAGATAATGAAGTATTGGCTTCCGTACCTCCTTCAAACTATAATATCACCTATCACTATACTAGTGAAGACGCCGAAAACAGTACTAATTCTATTCTAGGCAGTATTCAAAATACAAGTTCACCTCAACCCATATTTGTAAGAATTGAAGACATTGTAAATGGCTGTTTAGCATTTTCTACATTTAATTTAGTGGTGAACGAAAAACCTGATTATCAAGATCCAGATCCCATTATAACCTGTATTGATATCACATTAGATGGCTATACTTTAATAGATTTAAATGTGGCCAATGACCAAATTACAAATGGTAACCCTAATTTGTATATTTCATACCATTACTCCGCTCCAGAAGCAGATACTGGCTACAACCCTATTTTTTCTCCTTATGCTAACTTAAACACTGACCAAACATTATACGTAAGAGTTTATGATGCTCTAACAGGTTGTTTTTCTACGACAACTATATCTGTTGAAATTCAAGATTTACCACCTATAAATACCGATGACCAATGGATTAATGCCTGTGAAGAAGACGATGATGGCTTTGAGATTTTTGATTTAACGAGCGTTATAGACGATGTTTTACAAGGTAGTACAGGACTTGATTTAAGTTTTCACGAGACTGAATTTGATGCACAAAACAACCTTAACCCTATTGTAAATCCAGAAGAATATCAGAATGCTACAGAAGGTTTTCAACTCCTGTATATACGCGTCGAAGATCCGACCACAGGATGTTTTAATATCGTAAAACTAGGATTGTATGCTAATATTATTAAAACTCTTTTTTCTGGTGAAGTTTTTATTGTTTGTGATGATATGTCTAATGATGGTATTGCCGATTTTGATCTCAACGCTATTGAAATAGAACTCAAAGATGGTTTTGATGAATTTGAAATACAATTCTTTGCTACACCAGAAGACCGTACAAATACCACTAACGAAATAGACAAAACTGTACCTTTTAATGTAACCAATAGCGGCACTACAATTTATGCCTTTATATCCGATGGTGATTGTTCAGGAGATGCCAATATTGAATTACAAATTGCTTCTGCTGTTGCTTTAACTCCTCAAAGTGTAGATTATTGTGATGAGGACAACGATGGATTTACTACATTAATTATGGACACTTTTAATAGTGTGGCGCTACAAGGTGTACAAGCCGGAAACGTTAAATTTTACCTCACCGAAGAGGATGCTCTTAATAATGAAAACATACTTCCAGATTATTTTTATAATACTACTAATCCGCAATTATTTTACGTACGCGTTACCAATGCACAAACGGAGTGCTATGACATTTCTACCTTAGAGGTTAATATTGTAAATGCGCCTAATATTTTGTATCCTGAGCCCATCATAATTTGCGACGACGATGCGGACGGTGTCTCTACTGTAAACTTAAATGCTAAAATTCCAGAATTAGTGACCTCAACTTCAGGTTTAGATTTTAGCTTTTATACCAATTATAACGATGCTATCGAAGCTGAAAATGCAATTACCGATTCCGAATTCTATACTACAGAATCTCAATACATCTATGCACGCGTTGAAAACGAAATCACAAGTTGTTATAGCCTTTCAGGTTTTCACATTTATGTTAATACCATACCCGAATTTATTCCTATAACTAATTTCGAAAATTGTGAAGCCGATATCACTGGAGTTGCTGATTTTTATTTCTATTTAAAAGATGAAGAAATACTTAACGGACAACCGGACAAACAGGTGCTTTATTACGAAACCGAATTAGATGCTCTTGCAGGCAATAATCCTATAGACAAGTATGCCGTTTATAATAACACATCTAGTCCACAAACGATATATGTAAGAGTAGAAAGTTATACAGATTCTGATTGTTTTAGCACCTCTTCATTTGATATTGAAGTTGGGTCTATTCCTATTTTTAATGCTGCGGAAAGTATTTTTGTATGTGACGATATTAGTAACGATGGTATTATCACCATAGATTTAAACGATAAAATTGCAGAAATGATTGCTGACAGTCCCGAAACTTTAGAAATTACATTTCATGAATCTGCTAATGACGCTACAAACAATACAAATCCAGTTCCGCTACTTTATACCAATACCACAAACCCTCAAGAACTCTATGCTAGAGTTGATAATGGCAATTATTGTAAAGGTATTTCGGCTTTTGATATTAATGTTATATCTGCTCCTCTTGTTAACACTTCTACTCCATTGGCGCAATGTGATGATAATTATGATGGCATTGTAACATGGGATTTAACCGTATCTGAAATTGAAATTCTTGGTGTACGACAAGATAACATTGAAATCACTTATTTTGAAACCATAGAAGATTTAGAAGCGCATACAAATCCTATAACTAATCCTGAAAATTATAATAACATTTCAAATCCACAGACAACATACGTTAAAATCAACAATACCTTAAGCAATTGTTTTGTAAACGTACCCTTAGACTTAATTGTAAATCTTCCTCCTCCTTTTAATGATTTTGAAGTTTATGAAATATGTGATAATCCAACTCATAGTTTTGACCTTTCAGAAATAGCATCGGTCATAATTAATCCAGACACAGCAGCTATTTTATCTTATTACACAACGTATAACGATGCTATAAATAGCACAAATTCACTAACTCAAGATTACACCTATCAAACTTCAAACGATATTATTTTTGTACGCATAGAACACCCAGATACGGGTTGTTTTTATATCTATGATTTTAGGCTTCAAATTAACCCTTTACCCATTGCCAATACACCAAATAATATTGAAGTCTGTGATGACGCTTCTAATGATGGCATCGCAACCTTCCATCTTGAAATACAAACTCAGACTATTTTAGGAACTCAAAGCACTGACGACTTTACTGTATCCTACCATTTAAATTTAACTGATGCTGAAGCTGGTGACAACCCTATCGCATCGCCATATAACTCAACCAATCAAACTATATTCGTTAGAGTTGAAAACAATGATACCAGTTGCTATAGTCTCACTTCTTTTAGTTTAATTGTAGATCCGCATCCTAACATTCCAAATCCTATTTTAGAATGTGATACTGATTACGATGCTAGAACTACATTTAATTTAACGACTGCCGAAAATGAATTATTTACGATAGCGAATCCAGATCATATCATTTCGTATTATGAATCATTAGACGACTTAGAAGCCGACCAAAATCCCATAATGAATCCTACCCAATACGCTAATATTAGTAATCCACAAACGGTGTATATAAAGGTTTTAAATACCGTGGGAGATTGTTTCACTTTTGTACCTTTAGAATTACAAGTAAATCTACCTCCGGCCACTAATACATTTGAGGTGTATGATATTTGTGCAAATGAGGATAACACTTTTGATTTATCGACTATTAATGATGTGATTGTCGATACTAATTACAATGTGCTCTTTAGTTACTTTACATCAGAAGCTGATGCCATAGCTAACCTAAATGCACTAGACACCAACTATACATATACTAATAATAGTACCACAATTTATGCACGTATAGAATTCAGCACTACCCATTGTTATTACATTTACCCGTTTACTCTGCATGTTAATCCTTTACCTATAGCAAATCAGCCTTCAAATTTAGTGACATGCGATGACGATTATGATGGGTATTATGAATTCAATTTAGAAGCGCAAACTGCACAAATATTAGGTTTTCAAAATCCTACTAACTATAGCGTCACCTATTTTAATAATAGTATAGACGCAAGTGATGGTAGTAACTCTCTTGATGCCTCTTCGTACTATGGTTATCATAATGAAATGATTACGGCTCGTATAGAAAATAACACTACAAGTTGTTTTAGTTTGGTTGATTTCTTACTCATTGTTAATCGGAAACCCAATGTAAACATTCCGAATCAGGTAGTCTGTGTTGATAATTTGCCTTTGGTAGTTTCGGCTGACACCTCCTATTCTACAGACCGTTATACATGGTCTACAAATCAAATAGGGTCTGAAATTGAAATTACAGAAATAGGAACATATTCTATAACAGTCACTTCAGAAAACGGTTGTATAACCACAAGTACTTTT
>Ga0193951_1000408_pt1 | contig 19683 bp, 18 predicted proteins | sample BB_2_MG_FD_140370 | JGI IMG/M metagenome (GOLD analysis project Ga0193951, IMG submission 140370) | Microbial mat bacterial communities from the Broadkill River, Lewes, Delaware, United States - BB_2_MG | ecosystem: Environmental > Aquatic > Freshwater > River > Microbial mats | place: USA... | reverse complement strand
TTATCTAAACTTACATACGTTCTGGTACCTCAATTCCTAAAACTTGAAATGCATTTTTAATTGTCTGACTTACCGATTTAGACAATGCTACTCTAAAGCTTTTTTCTTCTTCTGTATCTGCACCTAGAATAGATACATTTTGATAAAATGAATTAAAATCTTTTACCAAATCATAAGTGTAGTTTGCAATTAACGCAGGACTATGTTGCTCTGCTGCATTTTGAATGACTTCAGGAAATAACTCTAACTGTTTGATAAGTTGTTTTTCTTTGTCGTGAAGCACTATGTTAGCATTATCAAGATCACTAAGCGAAGCTGTAGTAGCCTTTCTTAATATAGACTGAATCCTTGCATAGGTATATTGAATAAAAGGCCCTGTATTACCTTGAAAATCGATAGACTCTTTTGGGTCAAATAAAATTCGTTTTTTAGGATCTACTTTTAAGATGTAATATTTTAATGCTCCTAAACCAATGGTTTTGTAGAGTGCTTTTTTCTCTTCTTCCGAGTAATCTTCAAGCTTACCTAATTCTTTAGAAATTTCTTCTGCGGTATCTGCCATTTCTTGAATTAAATCATCTGCATCTACAACCGTTCCTTCTCTACTCTTCATTTTTCCGCTTGGTAAATCTACCATACCATAACTTAAGTGGAATAGATTTTTAGCCCAATCGAAGCCTAATTTTTTTAAGATTAAAAATAAAACTTTAAAGTGGTAATCCTGCTCGTTACCAACCGTATAAACCATACCTCCAACATCTGGGTAATCTTTTATACGTTGAATCGCTGTACCAATATCTTGAGTCATGTAAACTGCAGTTCCATCGCTACGTAATACAATTTTTTCGTCTAAACCATCTTCGGTTAAATCGCACCAAACAGATCCATCTGCTTTCTTAGTAAAGACTCCTGTTTTTAAACCTTCGGCAACAAACTCTTTCCCTAATAAATAGGTATTACTTTCGTAATAATAAGCATCAAAATCTACTCCTATATTTTTATAAGTCACATCAAAACCATCATAAACCCATTGGTTCATTTTTTTCCAGAGTGCTACAACATCCTCATCTCCAGCTTCCCATTTAATAAGCATTTCTTGTGCTTCTAATAATAATGGAGCGTTCTTTTTAGCCTCTTCTTCAGAATGACCTTGGGCTACTAATTCTGAAATTTCAGATTTATAAACCTGATCAAACTTTACGTAATAATTACCAACCAATTTATCTCCTTTCAAGTCTTTAGTAGGAGTTTCACCTTGACCAAATTTTTGATAAGCCAACATACTTTTGCAAATATGAATACCTCTATCGTTAATAATCTGCGTTTTATAAACGTTCTTACCAGAAGCTTTTAAAATTTCAGCAACACTATAACCTAAAAGCACATTTCTTACGTGACCTAAATGCAATGGTTTATTGGTATTTGGCGAAGAATACTCTACCATTACGGCTTTGTCTTCTTTTACCTCAACAAACCCAAACGTGTTATTGTCCTTTATAGACTGAAAGAAATCGAGGTAATATGCATCATCAATTTCAATGTTTAAAAAGCCTTTAACAACATTAAATCCTCTAACCAAATCCACATTATCGAGTAAATACTGACCAACTTGCTCACCAATTACAGCAGGATTTCCTTTTACTACACGCAACATCGGAAATACAACAACCGTAATATCTCCAGCAAACTCTTTGCGAGTCGCTTGAAATTCTACCGATTCTAATTCTGATTCAAACAATGCTTTAACAGCTGCTTTTACATGTAATTCTAAAGTTTCTTGAAGCTTCATCTTATCTTTATCTTTTGGCATTTTAAACGCTTGCAAATATAGAAGTTTTATTGTTTTATTTAAGATTCTAAATAGACATAATTACAGAACATTAAAGCTACAACGATATAAAAACCACCCTCCACTAACTACCTAAAAAAGAGACCACTAAACCAATCATGCATTTCGTCGATGAAACAGTAATACTCCCAAGATTTGTGCCGTTGGTCGATAAGTGATTTTTTAACAAAACTATATTGTACATTTCATCTAATTTATTCGTATTAAAACCTAATTATTAGCATATTTGTAATCATAATAGCACTTTTGGTAGGCTATTAATCAATGTCCCAAACATTAATGAGGCTTAATAATCAAACATTAACCATGTTGTTATTGTTTTGTGTTAACTTACTTTTTTATCCCTCTCTAAAAGTTATTCGCACCAAAACAGCGCAATACGTTATAAAGCTATTTTAAGATGAAACAGTTACTATTTTTAGCTGTTTGTCTTATGTCTTTATCTGTATTTTCTCAAAATGAAAAAATAGATGAACTGACAGTACAAATAGCCTTTAAAAAACCAGACTCTACAAAGGTGGACATGTCTCTGGTGCTCATTAACGAACTCTATAAAAAAGCAGATTACAACAAAGCTTTACTTTATGTTAATAAAACTTCTAAACTATCTGAGGAGCTTAATTACATAAAAGGTCTTGCAGAAAGCAGCTACTATAGAGCTTTAATCTATACCGAACGCAACGACTACTTGAATGCCATAGATAATTATAAGAAATCTAGAGATTTATACTTAAAAATTAGTGATACGCTTGGTGTAGCTAGAGTGAGCAATAGCATTGGTCTTATTGAAATTAAACGAGGTAATTATGCGATTGGATTACAGAACTCTTTATCTGCAATAAATATTTTTGAAAAGCAATACCTTAAAGATGAATTGAGTACTGCTTATAATAATTTAGCTGAAGCTTATTTTAAAACTAATCAAATTGATAAAGCTATAGAGTTTAACTACAAAGCTTTAGACGTTAGAAAGCAACTTAATGACACGGAAGGCATTAAAATTTCTACAAAAAATATCGCCGAATTATACTCGTTATTGAAAGAACACCGTAAAGCAATTGAATATTACGAAAAGGTATTAGACATTTTAAACCCTAAAACCGATCAGAATTTGCGAGGTGAAATTCTACCAAAATTAGGTAGTGAATATTTACGCTTTAAAGAATATGATAAAGCTTCTAAATATTTAGTAGAAGGTTTAAAATACAATAGAAAACAAGACAATAAAGAAGGACTTTTAAGAGCTTTAAATGCTATTGGGAACTTAAATCTTCAGAATAGAAAGGTAAAATTAGCAGAAAAGCAATTGAATGAAGCCTATGCTATTGCTCAAAAAATTGACAACAAAAAAGAGCTTTTAGAGAACTACAAACTTCATATTGCGTTAGATTCTACACGTGGTTATTTTCAAAATGCATTCTTTTGGCAGAATAAATTCTACGACTTAAAGGATTCGCTGTCTAAAGTAGACCAACCTGTATTCCCTACAGATATAAGTCCAATTGATCTTATTAAAACTGAAAACACCTCAGAAAATGACACTGTTACAGTTAAGGAAAACGAATTACCAGAAACCAAAGATTCTTGGCAGAATAATTCATTTTTACTGTATGCATTAATTGCGCTTTCAACTGCGTTATTGATACTTCTAATTTACAGTCTATCAAAAACAAAGTACCATAAAGACAATTTAAAAAAAGAAAAAGAAAAATTAACTCAGGAACAGGTTAGAACAGATGCCATCTTAGAACAAACACATCATTTAGAAGAAGTTAACCAAGTAAAAGACAAGCTTTTCTCTATTGTTTCTCACGATTTAAAAGATTCTATTTCTTCTATAAAAGCCTTTTTAGATTTACTAAAAGAAGATAGTATTTCTAAAGATGAATTTTATGAATTAATTCCAGAATTAAGTGAAAACGCGAATAATGCATCGTCACTTTTATTTAATTTATTAAACTGGTCTAAATCACAAATGCAGAATTTAGAACCAAAACCTGAGCTATTTAATATTCAAGATGTATTTCAGACTAAAATTGCCTTAGTTGAGCAAAAAGTTGAAGACAAACGCATTGTATTAATTGATGAGTCACAACGCGATTTTGTTTATGCAGATCGTAGTATGATAGAAATTGTTATTCAGAATTTAATTACAAATGCTGTTAAATTTAGCAGAATAGGAGATGTAATTACGATTTCTAATGTAGATGCTAATGGTAAATCTTTAATCTGTGTAGAAGATTCTGGTGTTGGTATTGCCAAAGAGAATATTGACAAGTTATTTGCTGCACATAAAAACTTTACAACGGCAGGTACAAAAAACGAAAAAGGTACAGGTTTAGGATTAACTATTGCTAAAGATCTAGTGGAACTTAATAACGGTAGAATTTGGGTAGAAAGCACAGAAAATGTTGGTAGTAAATTCTTTGTCGAACTTCCTAAATCAGAAGCTAAGGCTTAATTTATTTTATCTATATTTAGCTTCTAAATTGAGGCTTTATGAAACATTTACTCCCTATTATTATCCTTTTATCTTTTTTCTACAATTGTAAAAACGAATCCAAATCCGAAATTAAAGAAGACAAGGAACTCAAAGAATTGTTTGCTTTGATGCAAGGTTCTTTTAATTCTGAAATTCAAGCCCAAATTGATTCTTCCTATTACAATATAGCATTACACATGTATCCTATTTGGGAAGATAAAGGGAACTTTCTATACGTAGAACAAGCTCTAAACAACAGACAGAACAAACCTTATCGCCAACGTATATACGAAGTAACAAGAGCTTCAGATAGTACATTCAGCTCCGCTATTTACGCGTTAAATGTAGACTCTCTTTGGATTGGCAAATGGAAAAACCCTAAAGCTTTTGACGCTATATCTTTAAATGATATTGCTTTAAAAGAAGGCTGTGAGGTTATCTTAAAACGCACAAAGCCAAATCAATTTATAGGTAAAACAGGAGATACCACATGTGTTAGCACAATGCGTGGAGCCTCATTTGCAAGAAGTGAAGTTGAAATTTTAGAAGACAAAATTATTTCTTGGGATCGTGGTTTTGATGCCAACGGGAACTATGTTTGGGGAGCAGAAAAAGCAGGTTATATTTTTAATAAAATAGACTAGCTTAAAACTCAGAATAACAAATTTCAAAAAAACGTTACCTTACTAAACATTAAAAAGAAGCACTAACAACCAAAAATACTTAAAACCTTATGCTTTAGGTAAAAAGACCTCTGCCATCATACAGCGTGCACTTCCGCCACCACAGGTTTCAATTGTTTCTAAAGAACTCGAAATAATAGGACAATGCTTTTCTATACTAGCAATCTGAGATTTCGTTAAACTTTTATGCGCAGCTTCACTCATAACCAAATAGCGTTGCTCATTTTCACCTCTAAGCTGCAACATATTACCCGCAAATTGATGCATTTGAGCTTCAGTAATAGAAATAATTTCTTTACCATCTTGCTTTAAATGTTTAACAACATTTTTTCGCTCTTTTTTATCATCAATGGTGTCTAAACAAATTACAGCAAAGTTTTCTGCTAAACACATCATGACATTAGTGTGATAAATTTCTAAACGTTTTCCATCAACAGTTTGATTAGCCGTAAAAATTACAGGAGTATATTCAAAGTCTTCACAAAACTCTATAAACAACTCTTCATCTGCTCTTGGAGATAATGCACAATAAGCTTTTCTATTTACACGATCCATTAATATACTTCCTGTACCTTCTAAAAAAACACCTTCGTGCTCAGCAGACGTATAATCAATAATGTTTTCAATCTTAAAGCCTTCTTGTTCTAATCTAATAAAAACTTCGTCTCTACGCTCTCGTCTTCTATTTTCTGCAAACATTGGATACTTAGCAATATCACCATTGGCGTGAAAACTCACCCAATTGTTAGGAAAAATTGAATCTGGTGTATCCAATAGTATATCATCTTGTTCAACAATCACATTAACACCAACAGACCTTAGTTTTGCAACAAAAGCATCAAATTCTTCTTGTGCTTTAATATTAATTTCGGCATTTTTTATATCTAAATCTTCCTGAAAATAATTATTAACTGCTGTTTGCTCATTCATCCTAAAGTTTACAGGACGAATCATTAAAATAGTATTTGTAGTTTGTTGCATAAAATAAAAAATAGAGTGATAAATTTTGTGCAAAGTTATTGTTTTTTAAGACGAAAACAATCATAAAATTACACATGATTTTCTAACCAAATCATCGCCTCTGTTCTTAACCTAAACGTCTTAATATTCCACTTTTTTTCTTTATTCATTCCTATTAGAAAATTGGTAGACAATTTGGCGTTAAACCCCTCAACAACAACAGCCATAGCTTTAATTTCTTTTAAAGTAGCAATTGTTTTTTGAGCTTTATAGGTATAAGCATATGCAAACTTTTTATTTACAAGAAGAGAAAATGGAGCTTCTAAATGTGTTAATAAAAATGAATGATATTCTTCAACCATTTTTATATCCATTAAAACTCCTTCATTAATTATAACTTCTGCGAGATTTCTTTTTAAGATAGTTATTTCGCCAAAGCTCAACCGATGTGTTTTCATATCAATAAATATAAGTAAATTTAAAGCAAAATTGTAATAATGAAAAAACTCATCCTACTTTTCTTAATTATTTATTCTTGCGCTGACAAAGCAGAGAAGCAAGATTCCGAGCATAAAAAAGTTAAATTAGATTTTACAACGGTTTTCGAAAAAAGCGACGGTTTAGAAACAGCTACATATCAAGAAACTATAAAATACTATAAAGATTTAGCAAACAGTTATCCTGAAATTTCAATTCAAGACATTGGTGAAACAGATTCAGGAAAACCGTTACATATAGTCACTTTAAATATGAATGGCTCTGGTGATAATTTTGAAACACTTAGACAAAACAATAGAATTCTATTAATTAATAATGGTATTCATCCTGGAGAATCTGATGGTATTGATGCCACCATGATGCTATTTAGAGATTTGGTTCAAGGTAAAATAGAGGCACCTAAAAATACAATTGTGGTTACCATCCCAATTTATAATGTTGGTGGTAGTTTAAATAGAAACGCTACTACACGAACCAATCAAAACGGCCCAAAAGCTTATGGGTTTAGAGGAAATGCTAGAAATTATGATTTGAATAGAGATTTTATAAAAGCCGACACCAAAAATGCCAAAGCTTTTACTCAAATATTTCATTTGGTACAGCCCGATGTTTTTATCGATAATCACGTAAGTAATGGAGCTGATTATCAATACACACTGACCCATTTATTTACCCAACACAATAAATTGGGAGGTCAATTAGGAAAATTTATACATACTGAGATAATGCCGTCGCTAGAACAAAAACTAGAAGCAAAATCTTGGGACATTACTCCTTATGTTAATGTCTTTAACCGTACACCAGATTCTGGATTTACACAATTTTTAGATACTCCAAGATATTCTACAGGTTACACATCCTTGTTTAACACTCTTGGAATGATGGTAGAAACTCATATGCTTAAACCATACAAACAACGTGTAGAAGGCACATACGAATTAATGAAAAGCATGATTGAAATCACCGAAGAACAAGGAGATAAAATCACAAAACTCAGAAAAGCACAAACCAAAATATGGTCCGCAGGTGATAACTACCCATTAACTTGGGCTGTAGATACAACGCTAACCTCTACTTTAAAATTTAAAGGTTATGAAGGCGAAATGATTCCAAGTGAATTTACGGGTGCAAAACGTTTAAAATATGACAGATCTAAACCATTTACTAAGGATGTAGTCTATCAAAATTATTTTAAAGCAACCGACTCTATACGTATTCCTAAAGCTTATATTATTCCGCAAGGTTGGCATAATATCATGGATTTATTGAAGCTAAACAACGTTACATATACCCAATTTAAAAACGACACCACACTAACTGTTGAGTCTTATAAAATTGGAAGCTACGAAACTCGCAAGTCCCCTTATGAAGGTCATTACGCACATTTCAAAACCAACGTTAATACCGCTGTAGAGAAAGTAACGTTTAAAAAAGGAGATTATCTCATTTCTACAAATCAAAAAGCTATGCGTTATCTATTAGAAACATTAGAACCTTCTGCGACAGATTCATTTTTTAATTGGAATTTCTTCGATACAATTTTACAACAAAAAGAAGGCTTTTCTCCTTATGTATGGGAAGACAAAGCAGAACAACTTTTAAAGAACAACCCAAAGCTTCAAATAGAGTACAATGTAAAAATTAGCTACGACGAAGATTTTGCGAATAACTGGTACGCTCAATTAGATTGGTTACATAAACAGAGTAAACATTATGAAAAAGCGCATTTACAATACCCTGTATATCGCATAAAATAGGTTTTAATTTATAAAATTTGCTAAAATACATTCGTTTAACATAACATAAAAACCCGTATTAAACGAGTCTAAACATTAAAATAAAGCTTCTTAGAACAGCCTTAAAACAACCTAAAAAGGCAATAAAAATATTTTTTTACCCCTGTAAAACCAATCAAAAAATAATATACATTTGTTTAAAATTATAATAGCGTAACGCGCTCTAAATGAACAAATACATTGTTGTTAATCAACCTGAAAAATGGAACTTTTCGATTGATAATATAACCGTAATTTCCTCTCAAGATTACCTAACAAACCCTAAGTTTTCCTTATTAAAAAATGCACGAATTTTCAATTTATGCAAGGACTACTCATACCAATCCAAAGGCTATTACGTATCACTTTTGGCAGAAGCCAGAGGCCATTTACCAATACCAACTACAAAAAATATTGTAGATCTTAAAGCTTTAAAATTAGTTAGAATCGTTTCTGACGAATTTGATGATGTTATCCAACAAAGCTTAAAAAACATAAAGTCACAAGATTTTACCTTGAGCATTTACTTTGGTCAAAATGTGGCTCAAAAATACAAGGCGCTAAGTGCACTTTTTTATAAGCATTTTCAAGTCCCATTTTTACGTGTAAATTTTAATCACACCACCAAATGGAATATTCAAAGTATAAAAGCGATATCAGAAGCTGAAATTCCTGCAGAACATATCTCAAGTGTTCATGAGTTTGCAAATCAGTATTTTGCAAAAAAGCGTTATGATACGGCAAAAATTACGAATTACAATTTTGACTTGGCCATATTAGTACATCCAAACGACCCAGCACCTCCTAGCAACCCTAGAGCTTTAAAAAAGTTTATCGAAATTGCTGAAAAGATGAATATCTATGCCGAAATTATTGAACCTAAAGACTTGTCCCGCCTCTCGTCTTTTGATGCGCTCTTTTTAAGACAAAGTACAGAAGTCAATAATGAAGCTTACACCTTTGCTAGAAAAGCACAACAAGAAGGTATTGCGATAATTGATTACCCAGATGCGATTTTAAAATGCTGTAATAAAGTATATATGGCAGAAGCATTAAACAATGCTAACATTAGCACACCAAAGACAGTCATTGTACATAGCAATAATCGCAATTCTGTATTAGAACAAACCGGTTTACCTTGTGTCCTAAAAGCACCTGATTCTACCTTTTCTTTTGGAGTAAAAAAAGCAAAAACTAAAGAAGAATACAATGCTTTGGTTACCGAAATGCTGAAAGAGTCTGATTTAATTATTGCTCAAGAGTTTTGCCCTTCGGATTACGATTGGCGCATTGGTATCATTGACAACAAACCATTCTACGCTTGTAAATATTATATGGCAAAAGGTCACTGGCAAATTTACAACTGGAAAGCCACAGACAAAAACGAACAAGATGGAGATGCCGATTGTTTACCTATTGAAGACGTTCCAAAAAACGTAATTGACATCGCATTAAAATCAGCCAAATTAATGGGATTAGGTCTTTACGGCATTGACATTAAAGTTGTAGACGGCAAACTGATGGTTATAGAAATTAATGATAACCCAAATATAGATTTTGATGTAGAAGATGCGCATTATGGCGATTTGGTCTATACGGAAATTCTTTCAGCATTTAAAAAACGATTAGAGTAATACATGAAAACAAAATATCACTTATTCGACGTTTACGGCATAGAACTCGAATATATGCTTGTTAACAACAACAACTTTAAAGTTGCTCCACAAGTAGATGAGCTACTTACCTTAAAAGCAGGCAAATTAGTATCAGATATTGAAAATGGTAGCATTGCATGGAGCAATGAACTTGTGGCACATGTTATTGAACTAAAAACTAATGGACCTGCAAAAAGTACAGATGATTTGGCTGATAAATTTCATGCCAACATCATGGAAATCGCTGCGCTTTTACACCCTTTAGACTTAAAGCTTTTAGGCTCGGCATCACATCCATTAATGAATCCTAATACAGACACGCAACTTTGGAAACATAGTTATAGTAAAGTCTATGCGCTGTACAATACTATTTTTAACTGTAAAGGTCATGGCTGGAGTAACGTACAAAGCACACATATTAATTTACCGTTTTATGACGATAAGGAGTTTGAACAACTACATGCTGCTATTCGAATTTTGTTGCCATTACTACCAGGACTTTGTGCAAGTTCTCCGATTCTCGAAGGGCAAATCACAGGTTTTAAAGACACGCGTTTAGAGTTTTATAAAACCAACCAAAAGGAAATACCCGAGTTAACAGGTGTAGTTATTCCTGAGCGTACTTTTTCAAAATTAGATTATTATGCAACAGTTTTCGAACCAATAAAACGAGCGATTCAACCTTATGATAAAGACAAAATCTTAGATCAGCATTTTTTGAATTCACGTGGAGCTATTGCACGTTTTGATCGCAATGCTATCGAGATTCGTTTGATGGACATTCAAGAATGTCCTAAAGCAGATATCGCTATTTGTGCATTGGTTATTGAGGTTTTAAAAGCTTTGGTAAATAAAAATTTCTGTTCATTAAAAGAACAAAAACTGTGGGTAAAAGAAGATCTATTTGACATTTTAAACGATGCTATAAGACATGCTGAAAACTCTAAAATTGAAAATCTAGCGTATTTACATTTATTTGGAATAAACAAGAGTTCTACAATTAACGACGTATGGAAACATTTGTATAATGCTGTAAAACAAAAATTACATAAATCGCATCACAAGGCTATTGAGCTAATTTTAAAAGAAGGCACATTAGCAACACGATTATTAAAAGCCATTGGAAATGATACTTCTGAAACACATATTATTTCGGTTTATCGAGATATGCAAAAGTGTTTAAAAACGAACACCTTGTTTCAACCGTGAAACACCTCCATCTAGATTTTGGTATAGAAGTGTATAATTATAAAAATGAACCATGTGACTTAAAAAAACAATACGAATAAACACATGAAACTCATTCTAACATGCGAACATGCAGGAAATAACATTCCTGATACGTACAAAAAATACTTTAACAATGAAGCGGTTTTAAAAACTCATCGCGGTTATGATTTAGGTGCTTTAGATATATTTCAATATTTACAACCATTGGCCGATGCCTCCTATTTTAGTGAGACGAGTCGTTTATTGGTAGAGTTAAATCGGTCCTTGTTTAACAAGCAACTTTTTTCAGAGTTTAGTAACAGCCTATCTAAAAATGAGCAATCAGAAATTCTTAATACGTATTATTTTCCTTATAGAACTGAAATTGAATATAAAATAGCGGCATATATTAAAAGTAAACAGCAAGTGCTACATTTATCTATTCATAGTTTTACTCCAAATCTAAATGGTAACGAACGTAAAGCTGATATTGGATTACTATATGATTCACGCCGTAAAAAAGAACAAGAGTTTTGTAAACAATTTAAAGCAGAGCTTCTAAAACAAGATCCCAATCTTAACGTAAGGTTTAACTATCCTTATTTAGGAAAAGCAGATGGATTCACTACGTTTTTAAGAAAACAATTTTCAACAAATTATTTAGGGATTGAGATTGAAGTTAATCAGAAATTTGTAGTCAATAACAGCACAAACATACATCACGCACTTTTTAACACCATAACAATCTTAAAATCAATTAATCACCATTTTTAATCACTTGAGTTTATAGAATTAAAAGCTTAAATTCGTCTAAAACTTGATAACAACAAACTATGTCTGCAGCCGAAATTATAAGCAATATATTTTTACCCTTATCATTAGCTATTATTATGCTCGGTATGGGAATGACTTTAATTCCTGCAGATTTTACGAGATTAGTAAAATATCCTAAAGCTATTTTAATTGGCCTAACTAATCAACTGATATTACTTCCTGCTGTTGGTTTTACTTTAGCAATAGCTTTTAATTTAAGTCCAATAATGGCTGTTGGCTTAATTATTTTAGCCACATGTCCTGGTGGCCCAACAAGTAATTTAATCACTCAAATTTGTAAAGGAAACATTGCTTTATCAGTTACATTAACTGCTATTACGAGTTTTGTAAGCATTATAACGATCCCCTTTATTTTAGCTTTTGCATTAGATTATTTTGGCACAGCTACAGGAGTCACTATCAAATTACCCATATTAGACACCATACTACAAATAATGGTCATCACGGTAATACCTATTTCCATAGGTATGCTTATACGTAAGTACAAAATTAAATTTGCATTACGAATGAAAAAACCAATGCGTATAGCTTCTACTGCAATTTTTATTTTAGTTTTTATAGCCGTTATTGTAGCTAATTTTGAAATACTAAGTACTGCAATGAGAGAAGTAGGTTTAGTAACTCTACTCTTAAATTTAATAACAATGGGATTAGGTTATGTAACCGCTCGGTTATTTAAGTTACAATTAAAGAATGTTATTTCAATTACAGTTGAGAGTGGCATACAAAATGGCACATTGGCATTTGTAATTGCGACATCAATACTACATAATGTAGAAATGGGAATTCCTACTGGTGCTTATGCGATATGGATGTTTATCACTGGTGGCATTTTAATGTGGCAACTTGGAAAAAAACCAGAAATCGATTCTAAATAAAAAAGGCTAAGTCATAAAACATTTACAAAATGACAAAACGCACTTAAACCAAAATCCGAATATTAGCATAACTATTCTCTAAAGCTTTTTGAGAGGCTTTAGCGTCTAACCATTCAACTTTAGTGATGCCTTCATTTTCTTGCGGAAATAATTCCCCATCAAAATCGGTTGTCATTTCAAACCAATACGTCACTTTAATTTTATGTTTACCATGTCGTTTAAAAATATGATATGTTGTTGGTAATGGTTTGGTAATTTTTAAACCTTCAACACCTGTCTCCTCTTCTACTTCACGTATAGCGGTTTCTTCAATTGTCTCTTTACGTTCCGCTTTTCCTTTTGGTAAATCCCATTTATTATTTCGGTAAATAAAGAGTATCTCATTTTTAGAATTGTAAGCTTTTCCACCACCTGCAACTACATTAGGCAAAAGCTTTAAAAACTTTTTGAGTAACTTATCTTCATTTTTATGAATTAAGTGTACGGCTTTCAAATCTGTATTATTTAAAGTTTTTATCACTTTACCAATATTTACAGATTTTAAAAGAAAGGATTTAAAATCAGTTTCTTTTTTTACTTCAGTAGTTAAAATTATAGGTTTATCACCTACATAAATAGTGTACATCGTTTGAGTTTGTTTCAACTTTCCTTTTGTAAATTTATTATTTTTTCTGAGAAACCATTTGAAATGAAATTTATTTTCGTTTAAAATTTTCTAACCTCGAAAAATCATTATTTTTGTACCATGATTTTTAACAAAGATACTGCCAAAAAAACAGCAGAAGTTTTATTGCAAATTAATGCTATAAAATTACAACCTAACGATCCTTTTACTTGGGCTTCTGGCTGGAAATCACCTATATATTGCGATAACAGAATTGTACTATCGTTCCCACCTATTAGAAACTATATTAGAGCAACAATTGCCAAGAACATTGAAGAAATCTATGGAAAACCAGATGTTATTGCAGGTGTTGCCACAGGAGCTATTGGTATTGGAGCTTTGGTAGCAGAGTATTTAAACCTACCTTTTGTATATGTAAGACCAGAGGCCAAAAAGCACGGTCGCCAAAATCAAATTGAAGGTTATATTGAAAAAGGACAAACCGTAGTTGTTGTTGAAGATTTAATTAGCACCGGAATGAGCAGTCTAAATGCTGTACAAGCATTAAAAGAAGCTGAAGTAAACGTAAAAGGAATGGTGGCTATTTTCTCTTACGGCTTTGATATTGCTAAAAAGAATTTTGAAGACGCTAATGTCGAATTGCATACACTTGGTAATTACGAAAACTTGCTAGAACAAGCTGTTGAAACGTTTTATATAACCAAAGACCAACAAGACATTTTAGCACAATGGAATGCCAATCCTAGTGAGTGGAACGCTAATTGACATAGCATTATAGTAAAATTGTTGAGTCGCTTAACTTACACGTTAAAACTTAACAACAAATAAAAACAACATAACACAATACTTATGAAATTAGAATCCCCAAAAGTAACCTTAGATAAATCAGCAGAAGAAACTTTTAATTTTCTTTCAGATGTTAAAAACTTTGAAAGTTTAATGCCTGAAAACATTAGTAAGTTTGAAGTTTTAGAAAATGATAAATTTCTATTCGCTTTAAAAGGAATGCCCGAAATTATATTAAAGAAAAAGGAAGCTGTTCCTTACAATAAAATCGTTTTAGGTGCTGCAGGCGGAAAATTAGACTTTGCTTTAATTGCTGATATTACAGAAATTGAGTCAAACAAAACCGATGTAAAATTAAATTTTGAAGGTGAATTTAATGCTATGATGGCAATGATGATTAAAGGCCCAATAAGTAAATTTATTGAGACTTTAACAACGAATATGAAGACTGAGATCTAATACAATAGTTTCACATCTTTAAGATCAAAGGTTCTAATAATCTCATCTTCTGTCCAAACTTGCAATTGACCACTTTTGGTCACTCCTTGTATAATTCCAGAGAAGCTATTATTGTTAGAACTTCTAAAAGTTGATGGCTTATCTTTTCTAAAAAGGAAGCTTTCATATTCCTCTTTGATTTCAGAATGATTATTAGACTCTAATATATTGAAATAGAATTTCATCTGTTTTAATATTTCAGAAAGCACTTCATCTTTATTATAAATCACTCCTGTTAATAAACTCATAGAGGAGGCTTGTGGTAAATTATCAAAATATTTCTGATTCACATTAAGACCAAATCCAATTATAGAGCCTTGTAAATTATTGTTTTTTATGACATTCTCTATTAAAATACCACATATTTTAGTGTCTGCTGACAAAATGTCGTTAGGCCATTTAATACGTAATTGTGGTATTTTAAAAACGCTTAACGCTTTAAAAATGGCTAAAGAAACAGCCATACTAATATAAAATTGCTCTTTAACATCAAAAGACTCTAAGCTCTTAAACACACTTACCGTAAGGCTCTTACCACTTTCCGCTTGCCATTCTGCTCCCATTTGCCCTCTGCCTTTTGTCTGTTTTTCTGCCACAACAACAGTGTAATCCTTAGGTAACGTAACCGACACTATATCCTTTAGATAGCTGTTTGTTGAGTCAATGGCATTAAGTTTGATTATATACATAAAAACGGAAAATTTATTTTATAGTTTTCTTATGATATTTAGAGCTTACAAGAACTAAAAAAATAATAACTTTGCACAAAATTAACTGAAATTAATGACGAAAGAAAAAATCAATCCAGACCAACTCATTACAACCATCATTGGAGGCATAGAAGAAGTTAAAGGAAAAGAAATTACAATTTTAGATTTAAGAGAAATAGAAAATACGGTTTGTGATTATTTTATTGTCTGCGAAGGATCTTCAAATACGCAAGTAAATGCAATCGTCAATTCCATCCAAAAACAAGTTAGCAAAACGCTTAAGGATAAACCTTGGCATGTAGAAGGTACCGAAAATGCCGAATGGGTTTTGATGGATTATGTTAACGTTGTAGTCCATGTATTTCAAAAACACATCAGAGAATACTACGATATTGAAAGTCTTTGGGGAGATGCAAAAATTACCCAAATAGAAACAAGTTACTAAAAAGAGAAACGCTTATAATGGCTAAAGACAATAAAAATTTAAACAAAAAACCGAAACTAAATCCGTATTGGATTTACGGAATTATCATTGCGATATTTATATCTATACAAATTTTCTCAGGTGGATTTGGAAGTTCTACAGGAAAACAAACTACTCCAACAGAGTTTTTTAACTATTTACGTAACGGAGAGGTTAAAAAAGTAGAAATTATTAATAACCGTGAGGCTCGAGTATATTTAACTAAAGAAGCACAAGCTTTAGATGTACACAAAGGTTCAAAACCAAATACAATTCTACCATCTGTAGCTGCAGCACCTAATTATAAATTCGAATTTGGTGATTTAAAATTATTCCAAGAAGAAATAAATGCTATAACAGCTGAAAATAATCTAGATGTTGCTGTAGGATTTAAATCTGAACAAAATGTATGGGGAGATTTATTACTTACATTATTACCTTTTGTTCTTATTATTGGTGTTTGGATTTTTATTATGCGACGCATGTCATCTGGAGGTGGCGGAGGAGCTGGTGGACAAATTTTTAATATCGGAAAATCTAAAGCTAAACTTTTTGACGAAAAAATAGATACGAAGACGTCTTTTAAAGATGTCGCTGGTTTAGAAGGCGCGAAAGAAGAAGTTCAAGAAATTGTAGACTTCTTAAAGTTCCCAGAAAAATATACTGCTTTAGGTGGTAAAATCCCAAAAGGTGCATTATTAGTAGGCCCTCCGGGAACAGGTAAAACCTTATTAGCTAAAGCCGTTGCAGGTGAAGCACAAGTACCGTTCTTTTCACTATCTGGATCAGACTTTGTGGAAATGTTTGTTGGTGTTGGAGCATCGCGTGTAAGAGATTTATTTAAACAAGCTAAAGAAAAATCTCCTTCAATTATTTTTATTGATGAGATTGATGCTATTGGTAGAGCAAGAGGTAAAAACAACATGTCTGGTTCTAATGATGAACGCGAAAACACGTTGAACCAACTCTTAACAGAAATGGATGGTTTTGGAACTAATACTAACGTTATTGTATTAGCTGCAACAAACCGAGCAGACGTTTTAGATAGCGCACTTATGAGAGCTGGTCGTTTTGACCGTCAGATTTATGTCGATCTTCCAGACGTTAGAGAGCGTAAAGAGATTTTTGAAGTGCATTTACGACCACTAAAAAAAGAAGAGACATTAGATATCGATTTCTTAGCCAAACAAACACCTGGTTTTTCTGGTGCAGATATTGCTAATGTTTGTAATGAAGCAGCTTTAATTGCAGCAAGAAAAGGAAAGAAGTCTGTAAACAAACAAGATTTCTTAGATGCCGTTGATAGAATCATTGGAGGTTTAGAAAAGAAAAACAAAATTATCACTCCAGCAGAAAAAAGAGCTGTTGCTTTTCACGAAGCTGGTCATGCTACTGTGAGTTGGATGCTTGAGCACGCTGCTCCATTAGTAAAAGTAACCATTGTTCCTAGAGGACGCTCTCTTGGTGCTGCATGGTATTTACCTGAAGAACGCTTAATAGTACACCCAGAACAAATGCTAGATGAAATGTGTGCTGCATTAGGAGGTAGAGCTGCAGAAAAAGTAATTTTTGATAAAATTTCTACAGGTGCTTTAAGTGACTTAGAAAAAGTAACAAAACAAGCGAGAGCTATGGTTACTGTTTATGGTCTAAGTGACAAAGTAGGAAACCTAACGTATTATGATTCTTCTGGACAGTCTGAATATGGTTTTACAAAGCCATATAGCGAAAAAACAGCAGAGCTTATTGATAGAGAAATTTCTGATATTATTGAAGAGCAATATCAACGTGCCATTAAGTTATTAGAAAATAATAAAGATAAACTCACCGAATTAGCAGAAGTACTTTTAGACAAAGAAGTTATCTTTAAAGATAATCTTGAAAAGATATTTGGTAAGCGTACTTTTGAAAATACGGTAATCTCAAACGAAGAGGAAGAATAACCTATATACAATCATATAAAAAACTTAAATTAACCCAATGTTAATTTAAGTTTTTTTATATTTGAAAATCACACAAACGACAGGATTAATCGCAACTATTGAATGAGCTTATTTCGTAAATTCTTCGGAAAAAAGTCTGAACAGACAGAAGAGCACATACCGAATCAAGAGCGTGGCAAATACATGCCAGAGGTTAAGCTACCTGTAGATGAACGCTTTACTATTAATTTTAAAGCCAATGGTGGTAAGTTTTTGTATTGTGAAAATATTGAAGAAGTTAAAGAAAGTTTTAACGCAATACTAGACGAAAACAATTGGCATAATGATAAAGTTTTCTTAATAGACCAACGCTTGTCTGAATTATTTAAAGATTTCAATCTTAATAGTACTAAAAATCTTTCAGAAAGTGCCTATTTTTTATCTACTTGCGAATATTTAATTTCTGATGATGGTTCTTTATTGATTTCTTCAAATCAAATTGCCGAAAAAAAATTAATTGAATTACCAGACCACTTCATTATTTATGCTACAACAAGTCAATTTGTAGAAACTATTGGAGAAGGTCTTAAAGGCATAAAAGCAAAAAGTAAAGCAACAATACCTACAAATATTACTACTATTAAGCACTTTAAAACTGCAGATGATAAAGACTTTTTAACCTATGGCAGCAGTTCTAAAAACTTATACTTACTCTTGCTAGAAGATTTATAATGAAAGAATTAGCTATAAGAGCCTTATCTGGTGCTGTGTATGTGGCACTTCTTATTGGTTCGCTTTTTGTCCAAGAAGCTACAGTTATACTTATTGGAATATTTGGTATTATCTCGCTTACAGAATTTAGCAAGCTCATTAAGCTTAAGTCTTTTATTCAATACATCGTATATTTTATTATCTATATTGGGTTTTGGTATGTTTGTTTACAAAATTTAACTATCACAGGAACTGATGAGGCCATTCAGATTTTATTAGTTATTACTACGTTTGTCAACCTCATTTTAATTAAAGATCTATTTACGTCAAAGAAAATCCCACTTTTTGAATCTAAACGCTATATAGCTACAACATTTTATTTATCTAGTGGTTTTGTATTTATGCTTCTTATAGCAAACTACCAAAATGAATTTACTCCATTATTATTATTAGGTAGTTTTATACTGATCTGGATTAACGACAGTGCTGCTTATTTAGTCGGTAAGAATTTTGGTAAACAAAAATTATTCCCAAGCATATCTCCTAAGAAAACAGTAGAAGGTTTTTTAGGAGGATTATTTTTTGCATGTATATCTAGCTATTTTATTGCTACATACACAGAAACGCTTGGTTTTACACCATGGTTAATATTAGCTATTATTGTTAGTGTTTTAGGCACTTTTGGAGACTTAATTGAGTCTAAATTTAAACGTCAAGCTGGAGTAAAAGACAGTGGAGCAATAATGCCTGGTCATGGAGGGCTATTAGATAGGTTAGATAGTATTATATTTGCGGCACCATTTATTTATTTATTTTTAAGAATTTTAAACTATGTTTCATAAAGAAGGGCATAAAATTATATTCATAACTCTAGTGATTGTTGTGGGTTCGTTTTTTTTAATTGATGGATTTATCACTAATGAATGGATACGAAAAGGGCTAATGCTAGCTATTTTGGTGTTCTTTATTCTTATTTTACAATTTTTCAGAAACCCAAAACGAAATACGCATGCTAACGAAAAGCAAGCATTATCTCCGGTTGATGGTAAGGTGGTAGTGATTGAAGAAGTTATGGAGAATGAAGTTTTTAAAGATAAACGTATTCAAGTTTCTGTGTTTATGTCTCCTATAAATGTACATGTTAC
>Ga0193951_1000407_pt1 | contig 19722 bp, 15 predicted proteins | sample BB_2_MG_FD_140370 | JGI IMG/M metagenome (GOLD analysis project Ga0193951, IMG submission 140370) | Microbial mat bacterial communities from the Broadkill River, Lewes, Delaware, United States - BB_2_MG | ecosystem: Environmental > Aquatic > Freshwater > River > Microbial mats | place: USA... | reverse complement strand
TCAGGAGGAAAAAGCATCAAGTACGATTTTAACAATTGACCAGAACTGGCAGTTTAGCGAAGCGGATAAAAACGATTGGCTAAGTGCAAGTGTGCCTGGTTGCGTACATACCGACTTATTAGAACACAAACTTATTGAAGATCCTTTTTACAGATTAAACGAACACAATCTGCAATGGATCGATAAGAAAGATTGGGAATACAAAACCACCTTTTCACTCGATGAAAAAACACTTCAAAATGATAAAGTGGTACTTAACTTTGCAGGCCTAGACACCTATGCCGATGTCTATTTAAACGAGACACTCATTCTTGAGGCCGATAACATGTTTAGGGGTTGGGAAGTAGAATGTAAAGAACACCTCGTGAAAGGAACAAACACCTTACGCGTTTATTTTCATTCGCCTATTAAGGTTGGTGTTGAAATATACGACAACTACCCTTATGTTGTTCAATCATCAGCTAACGACTTAGCAAAAATTGGCCAAGTACCAGGTGAAAAGTGGGTTAGCCCGCACGTTCGCAAGGCGCCATATCAGTTTGGTTGGGACTGGGGCCCACGACTTGTGTCGATGGGCATATGGGAGCCAATCACGCTAAAGGCATGGAATACCGCACAGCTTAAAAACATACACACACGTCAGGGCACGATTAGTGCAGACCAAGCGCAGCTTACTTCTATTTTCGAAATTGAAGCAGAGCAAGCGGGAAAGGCAAAACTTGCCATTTCTATTGACAACAAAGAGGTTGAGACGATAGAAATTGACCTTAAAGCAGGAACACACACTTATGATGTCAACTTTACAATTGACAATCCAGAACTTTGGTGGTCTAATGGACTAGGCGAAGCTCATTTGTATGACTTAAAAGGATCTATCACAACAAGTGGTGGTACCGAGAGCTATGAACATACCTTAGGTGTTCGAAGCATTGAATTGGTAAGAGAAGACGATGAAGTGGGCCGTTCATTTTACTTTAAGCTAAACGGACAGCCTGTATTTATGAAAGGCGCCAACTACATTCCTAATGACGTATTTTTGGACCGTGTAACGCCTGAAAAATATGAGCATATTATTAAATCGGCAGCTGATTGCCATTTTAACATGTTACGCGTTTGGGGTGGTGGTATCTACGAAAAAGAAATATTCTACGATCTATGCGATCAATACGGCATATTGGTGTGGCAAGATTTTATGTTTGCCTGTAACATGTATCCAGGTCATCCTGAATTTTTAGAAAGCGTGAAACACGAGGCTGAACACAATGTACGACGCCTACGTAACCACCCAAGTATCGCTTTATGGTGTGGTAATAATGAAATACTAGGTGCTTGGTTTGGCTGGGGCTGGAAAGAAGACAACGAAAAGGCACAACCACACGGTGCAAAAGCGATGTGGCAAGCCTACAAAGATATTTTCTTAGATGTATTACCTACTGCTGTCGAGGCCTATGACCCTGATAAACAATACTGGGCATCAAGTCCACAAGCAGGCGATACCATTAAAACCAACAAAATTGATGGTGACGAACACGATTGGCGCATTTGGTTTCAGGATGTTCCTTTTATCACTTACCACGATGGAGCCGCCCGTTTTGTAAGCGAATATGGCTTCCAATCTTTCCCAGAATTAAAAACAGTTAAGAAATACACAGTACCAGAAGATTACGACATCAATTCTGAGGTAATGAAATCGCACCAGCGCTCATTTATTGGCAATGGAGCAATCAAGCGTTACATGGATAATTACTATCGTAACCCTAAAGATTTTGAGTCATTCCTATACGTTGGTTTATTGCTACAAGCCGAAGGCATCCGAACAGGTATTGAAGGGCATCGCATTAACATGCCAACAACAATGGGAAGTTTGTATTGGCAGCTTAATGATGTATGGCCAGCTGCCTCATGGTCGAGCATCGACTACTTTGGCAACTGGAAAGCATTACAATATTATACACGTAAAGCCTTTGCGCCAATATTGGCCGTGCCTGATACCAAAACAGAAGACTTGCTTATTTATGCGGTATCTGATCATTTTGATGATAAAGAAGCTCAGCTTGAACTAAAAATAGTAGATTTTAACGGCAAAGAACTGTGGTCGCATAGTGATGACATCACTATTAAAGCCAATACTTCAACTGTTGTATTCTCTAAAGCACTTACAGCACTGCTTAAAGACATTGACACCAACGAAGCCGTATTATCAACGAAAATATTGCTTAATGGCGTTGAAGAGTATGCCACAACAAGCTATTTTAAAGAGGCTAAAGACTTAATTTTACCAGCACCAAAAGTAGATTTCGAGGTGGAAAAAGTTGAAAAGGGCTACGCCATTAAGGTGACAACGAATAAATTGGCCAAAAACACCTATTTCTCTCTTGATGAGGCAGAAGGATGGTTCTCTGATAATTATTTTGACTTACTACCTGGTGAGAGTCGTACCATCGTATTCGAAACCAAAGGTGAAGTAAAAGACTTTGAAGGTAAATTACTGATAAGAACAGTGGCTGACACTTACTAACAGACTTTTATATTTACGGATAACTATTGAGAGCTCTTTGTTTACACTATGTAAATAAAGAGCTCTTTTTATTTTAACAGAAACTTCTATCACCATCATATCAAGCCAACAGTAGGATTTGGCATAAAAAAACGTGGGTGAACGACTACCAGTCATTCACCCACTCCATTCACAACCCGAAGGTTAAACACACCAAATATTATTTTTCAATGTAAACCTCTAACAATTTAGCGGTATTATCACTTGTAATTGCCACACCTTCAATACAAGCTGGTATTAAAGTGGCTTCCATTTCATTTAATTCTATAGACAAGTCACCTAGCGTAATGGTACACCTCCCTCCCACATTCATTAGAATTACAAACGAATCAAGGTTAGTGTAATCTTTCACACACAAACCGCCTACTTCAAGCGCATTAGTGGTGAAATACGGACACTTAGCAATATTCTCTGAGTTATTAACAACAGTTTCATAAGCTACTTTACCCGCATCATCGTCACTAAAGTTCATCGCATCCATCGCCAACTCATGATGTAACTCACGCGGATTACCAAACTTATCAGTTCGGTCAAAATCATAAATACGATAGGTAATGTCTGATGTTTGTTGGATCTCAGCAATTAAATTGCCACTACCAATAGAATGCACTTTACCAGCTGGTATGAAGAAAGCATCACCTTCGGCAGTTGTATGCTTCTGCATTAATTCCATCAAGCGCTTTGAAGAATGGTACTCTTCAAATTCTTTGGCATCCGTTTTTTTAGAAAATCCTGAAATCAATGTGGCGTCTTTTTCAACATCCATAACATACCACATCTCCGTTTTCCCAAATGAGTTATGCTTTTCTTTAGCTAACACATCATCAGGGTGCACCTGAATAGATAAATCATCATTGGCGTCGATGTACTTAATCAATAATGGGAAGTTGGTACCAAACTGCTGGTATACATGCTCACCTAACAAGTCGCCTTTATAGGTTTCGATGAGTTCAACCATGTTTTTCCCGGCCAAAGCACCGTTACTCACAACAGATAAATCATTCTTTAAACCCGACACAGCGAAGTTTTCACCAATCTTGACATCCTCAGCCACATCTTGATTTAAGGTTTGAGGAATTTTTTTGCCACCCCATATCATCTCTTTCAGAATGGGATTAAATTTTAAAGGATATAACATTGTTTTCTTTTTTTATTTATCTAACATGCTTAAGGCATAAGCATAAGCACCCAAAGCAATGGCTTCGCTTGCATCTAACTTACTGGTTGCAATCGCCACCTTTTGTTCAGGTGTATAGTTAATCGACTGCTCACTGAAAGGCACTTTAATCTGATGACTTGCCGTTGTATAGAACTCAGCCTTTTGCTGATCATCATCTAAACAATATACTTTTTGCACCAATCGGGCTTGCTTATTACCAAACGCGCCTTTTAACACGTTCATTACGGCTGGCATGTATAAAGAACTGGCACCGGTTAAACCACCACCAATCACTACAATACCATCAAATAAATTAATAAGGTTGGCTGCTGCATCACCTAAATGCGTACCGAAAACCTCAAAAGCCTTTAAAGCGGCCTCTTTATGACCAGACTTCTGATCTGTTGCAATATCGAACACATCCTTCGGCATTAAAGGCGCCGTGTTTCCTGATATTTCATTGTATACATTAATAATTGCACGTGTACTAACCCCTTCTTCAGCATTTCGTTCTGGAGAAATTGTATTACCAATATTCCACACTTCGGCTACAATGCTATTATCGCCACCAATTAATACGTTATTGTGAACTAAACCAGCACCAAAACCCGTACCTAAAGTTAATCCGATAACGTTTTTGTAGCGCTTAGCACTGCCTCGCTTTTCTAATTCTGTGTTTAATTCTGGTAAAATACCACCCAGCGCTTCTCCGTAGGCATAAAGATCACCATCATTCTGAATATAAACCGGAACATTAAAGTGGTTGGCTAACATAGGACCAAGTGCAACACCTCCTCTAAAAGCAGGTAGGTTAGCCAAATCGCCAATAATACCATTGGGATAATCCGCAGGCCCAGGAAAAGCAAAACTAATAGCTACTGGCTCATCATTCAATTGCTTTTTAACCTCTTCAAAACCATCAAGTATGGTTTGTAAACACATGTCAAGATTATCTCCATTAGATGCCATTCTAATCGGCTCAATCTTACTTTTTCCTGCCTGGATAGCATCAAAAACAAAATTCGTTCCGCCCGCATCCAGCGTTAAGACGGTTCTGTTGTCAAAATGAATATTACTCATGCTCTTTATTTTTAGTTAACCGGTTTAGTATTTTCTCAAATTTTTTATCGCTCTATAATTTTTGTTGAAAAACAACGGTCTTCAGCGTTACTCTTATCCTCTATTTGCTGCAATAGCACCTCAACACAACGCTTTGCAATACTCTTGCTAGGCTGCAAAGCAGAGGTCACTTTAGGCAAAGCATAATCAAACACATCTAGGTTATCAAAACTGGCAAATTTTAACTTATTCACGCTTTCTGGAAAATAACGATTAACAACCCATACACCTTCAGCTGCCAGTACATTATTTAAAAACAATACAGCCGTAACAGGACTGCTTCCTCCTAAAAGCGCTTCAATAGCTACTTTAACATCTGCTTTTTTGTTTTTGAAATCTATTTCTTTCACCAGCTCTTGATCAAGGACCATAGCATTAGCTGATAAAGCTTGCTTATACCCCTCAATGCGCTGATTAATATTAGGTAAGTGCGATGTTAAAGAGACTAAACCAATGCGTTTATTACCCGCATCAATAAGCTGCTGAGTGAGTAAGGTTGCCGTTTCTTTGTTGTTAACATCCACATAGGGAGCAACTTGATCGGCGAATACCCTATCAAAACTTACTAATGGTATAGGTGTATGTAAAGATTGACTTGATGTGGGTGCAATAATTACTCCATCGATCTGTCGATTTTGAAATGATTCTAAAATTTTCTTTTCTCTGGAAGGTTCTTCATCCGTGCTAGCAATCATTACAGAGTATGCCTTTTCGTTGGCATACTGCTCAACTAAACGTGCAATCTTACCAAAAAATGGATTTGATATATCTGGCACAACAAAACCAATAGTATATGAACGCCCCATACTCAAGCTACGTGCCAATTGGTTGGGCTGATAGTTAAGACGCTTAGCAGTATCTTGTATTCGTCTTTGGGTCTCGGTACTGATGTTTTTTTCATCGCCTCTACCATTTAAAACGAAAGATACGGTGGTTTTAGATACACCTGATTGCTCTGCTATGGTCTTTAATGATGCCAATTATTTATTATTGCTAAACCGGTTAGAGTGCGAATATAGCTAAGTTTAGGCACATAGCCCTTAAGACTTACATTTTTTAACAAATTTAGAACTTTTACAATACCAGAAACCAAGCTAAAAATGAGGTTTTATGAAAGATTAAGGTGAAGTATCATACGACGGAAAAAGCAACATGGTTCGTTATGTACTAGTGTATAAAAAAAAGCGTGCTAAATAGAATCTAGCACGCTTTATACTCTACTTATATTTCTTAATGCCCCGCTTCTTCAGCATCAATGGCTTTAAATCCTTCACCATGTATTTGACTACTGTCAATAACATTCACAAAAGCTTTCGGATCAATTTTAGCAATGTGATTTAATAAAATCGTTGACTCGCGACGCGTAATAGTAGTATAAATAACTTTACGCTCTACTCCTTCATACATTCCCTTGGCCGTAAACATGGTTCCGCCACGCTTAATATTATTCAATAAGCGCTCTTGAATCTCCTCATATTTATCTGAAATAATGAATAAGGTCTTATTCACCTTCAGTCCATCAATGACCATATCGATTATTTTACCTTCGATAAAGATAATTAACCATGAATAAATCGGAAGAGTCCAATCAATACCATTCTCACCCGGCATAAACAAGGTCAACAGGGTAATACTTCCATCTACAATAATCACCAGCTTACCGAGCGACATGCGGGTGTATTTATTTAAGATCATAGATATAATATCTGATCCTCCAGAAGTAGCCCTTGACTTAAATATTAAACCAATTGCAACACCGTACACGATACCAGCAACAAGTGCATTTAACATTGGGTCGCTTGGAAGGAATGCCTCATATCCCCATATGTGAGATTCAAAGAGGTAAACAAACCCCAAAATTAAGAATGTACTAACCAGGGTCTTAATCCCAAATCGCGGTCCTAAAATCCAGGTTCCTACGATTAATAATGGAATCTCCATAAAAAGTACCGAGACACTAATTTTAAAACCAAAAGTATGGTACAGAAAGTTACCAATACCATAAACGCCACCCGGTGCTAATTTGTATGGGTTTACAAATAAAACATCGCCCATGGCAAATAAGAAACTACCTACAATGATGTACGCGTAGGTAATAAACCAATCTTTAGATAAAAACTTCTCCTTTGTAATAAAAGCCATAATAAACTAATTAGTTGTGTTCACGCAAAAAATCTCGCAAAAGTCGGCTCTTTAGATAAAAGGAGAAATGATAAAATTCATGACTTTGAAATAATAACAAAAAAAGCTCACCTGATCATAATCAAGTGAGCTTTATACTAATATGCTGTATTGAATTATTCGTCCCAGACAAGGTAGGCAGACACCAACCAGTGGTTGAGTTTATCGCCGTCAATATCTTGTGCATCGGGTATACTAAAAGTAAATTCATGCTTCCCGGCAGTTACTTCTAAAGCAACATCAAGCGGTGTTACAACAGAACCCGGACACCAGTTTGAGCGTGATAAATCAGACGAAGCCAAACGCTCTTCAATGACTTTTTCTTCGTACTTCCACGAATTCCAATCAATATACGTGGCTGTGTCTTCAATTAACCAAACACCTGATCCTGGGTTAAATCGACGAAAAGAAGCACAGTCATCACGCCACGGCACAAAATTGATCACCTCTTGCTCATCAACCTTCACAATATTTGTTTTCTTAACGAACTCATCACCCCCCGAATGGCCACCATGACCCGTAGTGATGTACTTTAGCCTAACGTTCTTAGCATTCACAGGCACCTCTGCCATTAATTTAATATCTTTTCTTGCAAATAGATCAACGTGCTTTTGCTCCTTATAGTACGGGATGGTATTGATCAAAGGCAGAACTTTTGTTCTCGGTTTTTCTGCATATAAATAGTCCACCTCATCAAACTGTAGGTCGGCAGAAACCGTGTAGCCTTCTTTAGTCCATGTATCAATCCATATCCCAATCCATACTTCACCTTCTAACAGCGATAGGCGATCGGTAATATCTTCCTCCCATTCTACTTTATCTTCCCAATGAGGAATATAGACTGGTTTCCTCAAGTCCATCTTATCGTTATAAAACCCTACACCAAAAGGTGTCATAAAGCGCATCAACTCCACCACAGGCGTATAGTTTCCTTGCGTCACAATACCTTTTAAACCGTCGTGTGCCTCTTTACCTTCTTGTAATTCTGTTTTTGCATTATGATGACTTATAAAATTGGCCATTGAAGCAGATGGAATAACAAAACAAGAACCTGACTTATCCCATCGGTCACCAGCCGAAGCAACAGTAACTCGAATACGCGCGGCTACCTCACGCTGATAACTTGGCAATTGTACCTTTTTTAGTATGATCCGGCCATCCATTATTCGATTAACAACATCGCAGCTATCCACCACTTCGCTATCGAACTCACCAGGCCCGAAGTACAAATGTTCGTTATCAAACAAAACCAAACTTTTATCGCCTACCGAATCGATCACCTTTGGCCCACAACTAACTAAGGCCAACAATAACACAAAAACAAAATGTCTCATAATTATTATCTTATTCTTATTAACTATTTTTTCTTACGCTATCCACAATAGCAGATATACACAATAGTAATACAGACAAAATACCAATTCCCCACCCCAAACCATACATTTCAACTAAACAACCTAACAATAAAGCTATCGCTGCAGCAAAAATGGTTTCGCTTTGTGACTCTACCGAAAGCACACTAGCCATTAGCTTATCCTCAAACCGATCACTTACATACTTTACCGTAATTGGCCGACGTATATTTTGAACAACAACGATAAAACCGAACAATAACATTGCTAATAGGTAATAATCGTAAACATAACAAAAACCAGAAACTACACCAGCAATCCAAGCCAGCACTTGCAGCCCCTTCAAAGCTCCACCACTTGAACTAAACCAACTTTCAACAAGATAGGCTTTACGAGTCACAAGAGCGTTAATAAGATACAATAGAAAATAAACAAGGCCAATATAAAAGGCTACATTCTGTTTTGGACTACCATCTACAAACAAAGGCAAAGCAAGTGCTACCTGAGTAATTATAAGCTGCAGGTAATCACGAGTCGCCTTATAGAATCCCGTAAAATGACTTGACAGCACGATGGGTTTTATGGCAGCTGCTTGTTTAAATAATGAAAATAACTGAAGTAAATAGGACTTAACATGCAGCAGCCAACTTACTCCCTTCGTATTAACCTCTCCATTAAGATAGTTGGGGTATGTGCTGAGCAAAACCAAATCAATTAGATACGGCACTGTAGAAAATAAAAAGATTAGGGAGTAATCTCCAGTGTAAAAAACAAGAAAAGCACCAATTAGAGCCGATAGCGCAGAACCTTTTTGCGACCACGATCTTGTTCTACCATAATATACCGTTTTTGCTGCCAACCAATTGTGCTTTTTAAGGTAAGCTAAAATCATGGCTTTGTGCGTCCCTGTCCGAAAAGCATCAGCAAGTCCAAAAAATAAAAAGGCAATTATAAATCCCCAAAACCGATCAAAGGCATAAAACATGAAGAAACTTAACAGGTACAATACAAAGGATGTCACTAAAGCTTTCTTCCGCCCTAAGGCATCCGCAATAATTCCAGACAGTATTTCAAAAACATTAATAACGATTTCACGGAAGGCATATAAAATGCCAATTTGCGAATAGCTTAAACCTTTTTCAATAAAGTACAACAATAAAAATGCATCGAAGAAGCGCAGGTTTTTAAAAAAACCATACGCACAAAATTTATAGTACTGTGCGTCCTTATTAAATAACATATATTGCAAGGGTCTTAAACAAACATTGTGGCTACAACAATTAAGACTAACAGAAGTTGCAGTTACTTCGGTTGTATAAAATAAGAAAGCCGCCTTAAAGCATTCTTTAAGACGACTTTCAACTTTTAACCAAACCTAACCCTAAACTATGAGAAAACTTACTCAATATCTTAAAATAACAACTGGTGTTATTAACTTTCTAAATCTAATACGTAAGAACTTTGAACTTGTTACAAAAATTTTCCCAATTCTAACACTACAAATGTAAGGCGTTTTATCTCTAACACATAATAAGGAAAGTTAAAAGAAGTTAAAGCCTATGCTGTCAAACCATTACACATTGATTTTCAACCGTTTTTAGAAATGATACTTAAAGGCAATATTAAAGTTCTCTCGAAACTGAATACTTTCTGACTCGTTGGTAAAATAACGGGCATGAGCCAAGACACGCGTTGACAAAAAGCGGTTAATGCGCATATCAATTATAACCTCCCAGTCTATTTGAACTTGTCGCGTTGTGCCTTCTTCAATTTTACCCAAGTATTGGTAAAAGGCATCAAAACGTGAAGAGAGCTTTATTTCATCCGAAATTTTATGTGAAAAATTATTAACCAAGGATATACCATTAACCAAATGATACGATTTATCGAGAGGTACACCAAATCGCGTTTGATCAAACTTAACGGTATCCCTCACAAAAGTGACACGAGACGTTAGTGGAGATAATAATAAGGTAAACTTACTATTGGGCTTATAATCCATACCTAAGGCAAAGGACATATAACCAGGTGCCATAAATCCAGAAACAGGAGTTTCCTTCTCCACATCTGAATTATCGTAACCATAAAAAAGTTGTGTCTTAAAGTTGTATAAGAAACTATAATACCACTTTTTTGAAGCTTTATGACCATACTTGGTATTGATTTCAATCAAATCCGTATTGACTCTCCCCTTGTCATTATCGGTAGATATAACCCCTACCTTATGAATAATATAATTCTCCCACTCATGCTTACCCTCTTTGTAATTGGCATGCAGCCTTAAGTCACTACTAAGAGTAACATTACTTTCGCCCCCTTTTACCCAGTTATCAACATAACCTTGTGACAATTGTATATTCTCTGTTCCGCCAATCACCCATGGCCCCTTGAGAAAAACAATTTTTTCGAGACTAGGCTGGGTTTCGTAAGTATTATCTTTTAACAAACGGTGAATACCTTCACTGGCAGATCTACGTTTAAGAAACCCTTTTCGGCCAATTACAGGTGGTTCTGGAATAGAATCCCACGAATGTTGGATGAGTTGAGGATGGCTGAACATAAAAGCCTGTCTGGCATCGGCAAGTGGATAGGAACTTTCCAGCTCCTGTTCAAACTTTTTGGTATAGCCATTTGAACGCATTAAACCCACGTGATCTTCAATTTCCTTTTGACCCAAAGGCTTCGGTAAATATTCTATAGTTGGATATTGTGGCACACGAAAAATGGCTTCAAACTTATAGGTCTCTAGTTTATAAGCTTCTAAAGGTGGGAATAATGACGATTCAAACAATACATCTTCTTCTATCACACGATGAATGTAATCCATCTTATAAGTCGGATAGTATTGACTTATATTCTGATACTTAAAAAACTGCATACTCCAGTCTGTTCCTGTATTATTCTCACTCAACAAACTGATGTGCGGAGCAAGCTTCGGCTTAACTTGACTATATCCGTTAGTGCCTATAGCACCCATTACAACAAGAGATATGATAAAGAGCTTAATGTACTTTCTGTAATCAGCTAACATTATAAAAGAGATATAGCGTGTGAGTGTTTAACTAAATTCGCAGACAAAAATAATACGAATACGATTAAGACTAAAACAATATGGGCATAATCTGCTAAAAAGTATAATCGGTTGCGACGTTTATGTCAAAATGAGGACTTGTTAAACAACTCATTAAAAAACAAAAGCCTAGTCCGAACCTACTCATAAGCCACCTAAAACTTGTGCATGAAGAAACATAGGTACAGCTGCTTTTAACCCATGTAGTTGAAATTTACACCAATTAGTTTTGCCAATTAAATATGTTTTTTACATTTGCATCATTAAGCAATGATAATGGTACTTATTCAAATACAATCTGCATTATCGACCCGAGTGTTCCTTAACATTAAAAATCGGGACGAGTTCACCCATTAAGGGCTGGCACAGCTGCCAGCTGTCTTGCTTATTCCAAATCACATTTTCGTACATATCTAATCAATCTCGATTTTCTACTCGGCTGTATTCGTCTATGTAGCAAATTGTGTATTGATGACCGATCAGTCATAAAACTAAAAATTTACATAATGGAATTACCTTTTTCAGAATCATTTAAGATAAAGATGGTGGAACCAATTCGTAAGAGTTCGCGCCAAGAAAGAGAAGCATGGATTAAAGATGCAAAGTACAATCTATTTAACCTGCGTAGCGATCAAGTTTTCATCGACTTGTTAACAGATAGCGGCACTGGTGCCATGAGTGATCGTCAGTGGGCCGCTATGATGCTCGGCGACGAAAGCTATGCGGGCGCTTCATCATATTATAATTTAAAAAATGCCATTAAATCAATCCTTGGTTTCGACTTTTTTCTACCTACGCACCAAGGTCGAGCTGCTGAGAATGTACTTTTCTCAGCATTGGTTAAAGAAGGTGATGTTGTTCCAGGCAACTCCCATTTTGACACTACAAAAGGGCACATTGAGTTTCGTAAAGCCAGTGCTATCGACTGTACCATTGACGAAGCATTTAACACAACGATAGATCATCCGTTTAAAGGTAATCTAGACCTAACTAAGCTAGAACAGGTTTTACAGGCTCATCCGAAGGAAAACATTCCGATGATAATAGTAACGGTTACGTGCAATTCTTCTGGCGGACAGCCCGTTTCTATGCAGAACATGCGCGATGTGTATGCCTTAGCAAAAAAATATAGTATTCGTGTGATTTTTGACTCTGCACGCTTTGCAGAAAATGCCTATTTCATCAAACTGCGCGAAGAAGGCTATGCTGATAAAAGCATTAAAGAGATTGTGAAAGAGATGTACTCATACGCGGATGGCATGACCATGAGTAGCAAGAAAGATGCCATTGTTAATATGGGTGGTTTTATAGCTTTACGCGAAGAAGATCTTTACAAAAAGGCCAGCCAATTTAATATCATCTATGAGGGCTTTGTCACATATGGTGGCATGTCTGGACGTGACATGAACGCACTAGCCCAAGGCTTGGATGAAGGCACAGAATTTGATTACCTGGAAACGCGCATTAAGCAAGTGGCATATTTGGGTAACAAGTTAAAGGAATTTGGCGTACCTGTACAAGAACCCTTTGGTGGCCATGCCATCTTTGTTGACGCCAAACGCTTCTTACCTCACCTACCTAAAGAAGAGTACATTGCGCAAACATTAGGCATCGAACTTTATAAAGAAGCAGGTATTCGAGGCGTTGAAATCGGTACATTACTAGCCGATAGAGATCCGCAAACACGAGAAAATCGTTATCCCGATCTGGAATTATTACGCTTAGCCATTCCGCGTCGTGTATACACCAACAACCATATGGATGTTATCGCCGTAGCTTTAAAAAATGTATACGAGCGTCGTGATCAGATTAAAAATGGGTACACCATATTAGATGAAGCCCCTCTTATGAGGCATTTTACCGTTGAACTAGCTCCTGTTGACAAATAAACTATAACGGTTAATCCGGTTCGAAAAAATAAAGGTTGGTTCGCACATTGGGCCAACCTTTTTCGTTTATATCCTTTGAAGGCCCCCATATTTTGGTTTGCTTTGCAGGCGTTTACCCGTTTCGAGATAAACCAAACGTCAAGCTAAACGTTCTACTTTTCACGATTAACAATAATACAGATGAGGGACCTTACCGTAGGCAATGAAGCTAAACTCATATTTAAATTTGCCTTACCAATGGTACTGGGTAACTTGCTGCAACAACTTTACCATGTTGTTGACAGTATTATTGTAGGTAACTACCTAGGTAAAGAAGCATTAGCTGCCATTGGAGCATCATCACCCATATTTTATGCTTTAATTGCCTTTGTAATTGGCATTGGCAGTGGCGCCACCATCATTATTAGCCAATATTTCGGAGCAAAAAACATTGAAAAAGTCAAACGTGCAATCGACACTACTTATATATTTCTTTTTATAGCCTCTATCATTATTACCACCATTGGTATTTTTTTTAGTGAAGAAATTTTTAGGCTACTGCACGTTGAAGAGCATATCATACCTTTAGCTACCGATTATTTTAATGTATTCATGATGGGAATGATTGCTTTTTTTGGCTTTAGCGGCACTTCTTCCATCTTGCGCGGTTTAGGTGATTCTATGACGCCCCTCTATTTTATGGTGATAGCCACCATCATCAACATTGTGTTAGACATTGTTTTCATCGTTGTTTTTGAATGGGGAATAAGTGGTGTAGCTTATGCAACACTAATAGCTCAAGCTACCGCTTTTATTGCAGGCGCCCTTTACCTCAATAAAAAACATCAGATCATCTCCTTTAATATTTTTAAGTTCACTTTTGACAAGGAATTATTTACCCAAAGCCTACGCATTGGTCTTCCAACAGGTTTTCAGCAAACCTTTGTAGCTTTGGGCATCATGGCGCTGATACGAATTGTTAATAATTTTGATACCGATGTACTGGCCGCCTTTACTGTAGCTAGTCGCATTGATGCTTTAGCTGCTATGCCAGCCTTAAATTTAGCTAGCGCCCTATCTGCTTTTGTCGGCCAAAATCTAGGTGCACAAAAGATAGACCGTATTAAAAAAGGACTTAGAGCCACTCTTGGCATGGCTTGGAGCATCTCTTTATTGGTTATGCTAGTGGTTATATTCTTTGGCGAGCATATGATACGGGTGTTTAATCCGGACCCAACCTTTATAGAGCATGGCACCAATTACCTTATCATTGTTAGTTCTTTTTACATGGTCTTCTCCACCATGTTTGTTATGCATGGTGTACTGCGTGGGGCAGGCGACACCTTAATACCCATGTTTATCACCCTTTTTTCACTATGGATCATCCGTATACCCTTTGCCCTATTTCTATCGAAACATTTTGGCGTTAACGGCATTTGGTGGGCAATACCAATAGGTTGGAGCATGGGCTTAGCCGGATCGCTTATCTATTACTTCACGGGCCGATGGAAAAAAATCAATGTTATTCAACGTTAGCTTAAAGGCTGGCTAAGCACGCTTTAAACTCCTGCGAAGAGCCAATAATTTGGTATTGCTTAGGCAAACTAGGGGCTTGCTCTTTTATTTGCAAGCCCATTAAATACACCGGCAAATGCGGTACGGCTTCTGTTATATCATTGGTTAACAGATCTAACTCCTCCACTTTTAAGGCACTTACAAATGAGGTAAATAACGCATCTACATTACGCACCTCTACCACCACCTTAAGGTCTTTGGTAGGCACAGAAGCACCGAGATAAACAACATTAAACCCCTCTTTGCGAGCAATCAAACTATAAAACAACAAACCAATTTCATGCATCTCATTTTCAGGCAAAAAGAATACAATACTCTTTTCCACTTTGGGAATAAAATTTTGCATCTCATTATCTATTGCCACAATCAACTTCTGCCGAATTAGGTTAGATATAAAATGCTCTTGAGCAGGATTTATGGTTCCTGCCTGCCATAATATACCTATCCGATCAAGAAAAGGGAACAGTATAGATTCAACGGTTGATTCAAAGCCTTGCTTAATAATTGAATTGGATAGCACATTGGTAAATTTGCTCTCTTCCATCTCTAGCATTGCGACAAGCAAGCTTTCTATTTGCACATCCGTATTACGCGTATCTAGGCATAAATCAAGTACTCTATCGCGCAATTGCACATCTGTCATTTGTGCAATCTTAGATATTTTAAAGCCATTTTGATTTAGAATAGACACATTTAATATCCGCTTTAAGTCTTCATCATTGTAATAGCGTATATTGGTTGCCGTTCGTTCAGGTTCTATAAGGTTATAGCGACGCTCCCAAATCCGGATTGTATGCGCTTTAATACCTGAAATCTTTTCTAAATCTTTTATTGAGTAAAATGCCATATCTGGTAGAAAAAAATCTTTTGTCCAATTTTAATTGAATATTTAACAGGCATTGTTCTTGTATTGTTCACCAACACACCATCACATATTAACACTCTCTACTATATTATCCTTTTAGATATGCCTTAGCCATACTCCAATCTAAAAAAAGGAGGTTGAACGCAACCTCCTCATCTTAATCACAGACAATCACAATTAAAGAACAATCACCTTATCAATAACGTGTACAATGCCATTCTTTGCTTGAATATCTGCTAATACCACATTTATTGATCCATCAATTGTTACGCCATTATCAACATTTATTTCTATACTTTTCTGGTTATTTAGCGTTGTAACACTACCATTACTCAAAGAATTTGAAGCAGTGTTACCATTTACAACATGCGCTAATAGAATAGGTGTTAATTCAGCTTTTGTAAGATCATCAACACCAGCAACATTAAGTGAAGCAAATAGGGCCTCGAAGGCAGCATTGGTTGGGGCAAAAACCGTAAAGGCACCTGCACCTGATAGTGTTTCTACCAATTCGGCTTTAACTACCGCATCAACCAATATTGAAAAATTGCTATTGTCTATGGCAATATCCACAACGGTGGGTGGTGTAATCACCTTACTAATGGCATGAATAATACCGTTAGTAGCAACAACATCAGTGGCAATAACTTCACTATCTGAATTAAGCTTAACGCCACCATCTGTATCAATCTTTACACTAATACCCCGATCATAAGCTGTACTTAAAGTTGAAAAATAACCGTCGGTAACCATGGCAGCTGGTACCACATCTCCTAAAGCATGATATAAAATAACCGATGACAAGGTCTCTTTCGTTAGGTCATCAAGCGTGGCATTTTTTTCAGTAAAAAAAGCATCAAAGGCATCGTTAGTAGGTGCAAACACCGTGTACATGGCGTTCTCATCAGCTAAAGATGTGGCCAATTCAGCTTTTGTTACTCCAGCCACTAAAGATGAGAATATTGGATTAGCAATTGCATGATCGGTAATACTCATTGGCAAAATCACTTTATCAATAACATGAATAACACCATTATCAGCTTTAATATCGGTGGAAGTAATTTTGGCACGCTTATTTATTGTACTCGCAGCCATATCAACATACAACGAAAGCGAATAACCGTCTTTAGGCCCGGCACTCAACGACGAATAGTATCCAGTTTCAATCATCGAAGCCATTTTTGTACCTGATAAAACATGGTACAGCAATACTTTAGTCAATAATTCATCAGACAGATCGTTCAATCCATTAACATTTAACTCTGTCAATAATGCAGCAAAGGCCTCATTAGTTGGTGCAAAAACTGTAAACTCACCAGACTGACTTGCTAAATCGTCATCTAAGCCAACCTTCTTCAATGCCTCGACCAAAATACTAAAGTCCGCATTTCCAGCAGTAACATCTGTTATCGTCATCGACATATCAGGCTTTGTATCGTCATTACCAGAATCGTCATCATCGTCACAAGCAACATTAACCATGGCAAAACCCAACAATACCATCACTATCCAAAGCTTTTTCCTAAATTCTTCTCTAAATCGTTTCATGTCCTAATTTTTTAATGATTATAAATGGTGATTTATAAGGTAAACTGTACAGTTGATTTTTTGTTTACTTTTTTTTAATATTTATTAAACACTTTTTTTTGAGCAAAAACAATAAGCCCTAACACACAACTTATTACAACTATTATTTAGACAGAAAATATTCATGACGATACATTTTTATTAAACCTAGCCTACTAGCAGAAAAAGTTTAACTTTGCGCTTAATACTAAAAAAAGACGTATGATTCAATCGATGACCGGTTACGGGAAAGCCGTTTGTGAGCTTCCAAATAAAAAGATTAGCATTGAGATAAAATCGCTCAACAGCAAACAGCTGGATTTAAACACGCGCTTACCAAACCTATACCGCGAAAAAGAAATTGAAGTCAGAAGTCTACTTGGCAAGCAACTTTCAAGAGGTAAAGTTGATCTAAGCTTTTATGTAGAGGCAGCAACATCAGATAAAATCACAAAAATCAACAGCCAGGTTATAAAGAATTACCACGGCCAACTTAAAGAGATAGCTGATGGCTTAGGCTTAGACTCATCAACCGATTTCCTAAAGGTGATTATGCCTTTACCCGATACGGTTAAAGTTGAGTTGGCAGCACTTAACGAAGAAGAATGGAAAGCCATTGCCGTCACTCTACAGGATGCCATTAATGATATCATAAGCTTCCGTACGCGTGAAGGGCAAGCTCTAGAGCTAGACATTAAAGAGCGCATAGGTATTATCAGCACCTTACTTACTGAAGTACCTAAGTTTGAAACCCAACGTATCGAAAAAATTAAAACGCGTATACGTGAGAACCTTGAAGAGCTCGGACAAAACATAAAAGTTGATGAAAACCGCTTTGAACAAGAAATCATTTTTTACCTTGAAAAACTAGATGTTACAGAAGAAAAAGTACGCTTAAGTAACCATTTAGAATATTTTATGGAAACGATGGAAAGTGGAAATGCTGTTGGTAAAAAACTAGGTTTCATCACTCAGGAAATTGGTCGTGAAATCAACACGCTTGGATCAAAAGCTAATGATGCGGAATTACAAAAAATTGTTATTCGCATGAAAGATGAATTAGAAAAGATAAAGGAACAGATCCTTAATGTTCTTTAGAAACGTTCCTGTCCGATGAAGGATTTTTGCTATCATACCACCGTACATAAAATGAAAAAGGGTAAACTAATTATATTCTCTGCTCCCTCGGGGGCAGGGAAAAGCACCATTGTGCAAGCATTATTAGAAAAAGCATATAAACTAGAGTTCTCAATTTCAGCTACCAGTCGTGCACCACGTGGCGAAGAGAAAGACGGCGTTGAATATTACTTTCTTTCACCCGATGAATTTAAAGCCAAAATAAAGCAAGATGCTTTTTTAGAGTGGGAAGAAGTCTACAAAGACAACTTTTATGGCACTTTAAAAAGTGAGGTAGAACGTATTACATCAAAAGGGCATAACATAGTACTTGACATAGATGTTGTGGGTGGTGTTAATATAAAAAAAATGTATGGTGATAAAGCCTTAAGTCTATTTATTCAACCTCCTTCAATTGATGAACTAAAAAAACGGTTGAAAAACAGAGGCACCGATAGTGATGATAAAATTGCGGTACGCATTGCCAAAGCAGAAGAGGAACTGGGCTACGCCAGTCAATTTGATCAAATAATAGTTAACGATCTGCTAAAGGATGCCATAAAAAAAACGGAAGAAGCATTAAGCCTTTTTCTTAACAAATAACCCATTCGTTTTGAAGCAAATTGGTTTGTTTTTTGGTTCGTTTAACCCCATTCATATTGGGCATTTGGCCTTAGCCAATTACATGGTTGAGTTCGAAGAGTTGGATGAAATATGGTTTGTCGTTAGCCCACAAAACCCCTTTAAAAAAAGCATCGACTTATTAGATCCCTCACTCAGAATTAAGATGGTTGAGTTGGCCACAGCTGGTCAAAGCAACTATAGAGTTGAGGACATTGAACTCAGCTTACCAACGCCTTCGTACACCATTGATAGCTTAAAAGCACTGGAAGAAAAATATCCCAATCATCAGTTTACCATTGTTATGGGTGCAGATAATATTCTTCGTTTACACCAGTGGAAGGCACAAGATGAAATAGTACAAAACTATTCCATTTTGGTTTATCCACGAGCCAATTCTATTATTGATCGTACAATACTACCTAAGAACTGCAAAGTAACCGAAGCACCACAAATTGAAATTGCTTCGTCGAGCATAAGACAATGGATTAAAAGCGGCAAATCCACTCCCTACCTATTACCAGAGGCTGTTTTTAAGTACATTAAAACGCAAGGTTTGTACCAATAACAAGGTCGATTCTAAAAAGACTAGAACCGACCCCCTATTTTTTACCACTTAAGCTTATTTCTTATTTAGCACAATATAAACTGGGAAATGATCGCTATAACCGCC
>Ga0193951_1000406_pt1 | contig 19733 bp, 16 predicted proteins | sample BB_2_MG_FD_140370 | JGI IMG/M metagenome (GOLD analysis project Ga0193951, IMG submission 140370) | Microbial mat bacterial communities from the Broadkill River, Lewes, Delaware, United States - BB_2_MG | ecosystem: Environmental > Aquatic > Freshwater > River > Microbial mats | place: USA... | reverse complement strand
TACTCCTCCTTTTTAAATACTTTTTTCATAATTTTTGTTAATTCTACTTTTTCGTATTACTATAAACCTTATTTTTGTTTAAACATTTTTAAAAATTAATGAACAATATTAAGGAGAGATTCAGTATTAAAGACCTCGAAAATCTTACAGGTATAAAGGCACACACTATTAGAATCTGGGAAAAGCGTTATAATCTACTAGAACCAAAACGTACAGATACTAATATTAGATATTACGATTTAGCCAGTTTTCAGAAGCTACTTAATGTTAGCTACCTTAACAATAATGGTTATAAAATTTCTAAAATTGCGACGATAGATACAGACAAAATTCCGCAATTAGTACGAGAAATAGCTACTGAGACCAACATGGAGAGTCATGCTATTAATTCTTTTAAACTTTCCATGCTTAATTTTGATCAAGCTTTATTTTATAAAACTTATAATTCGCTTTTAGAGGAAAAGTCTTTCGAGGATATTTTCTATCATATATTTCTACCTCTATTATCAGAAATTGGTGTGTTGTGGCAAACAGATACAATTAACCCAGCTCACGAGCACTTTATCTCTATTTTAATTCGACAAAAAATTCTAATCAATACAGAAAAAATTCTTTGTAAGCAAACACACGAACCTAGTAAAACATTTGTACTTTATTTACCCGTAAATGAAATACACGAGTTAGGTTTAATGTTTCTTAATTACGTGATTGCAAAGCAAGGCCATCGATCTATATACCTAGGTCCTAGTGTTCCGATTGAAAATTTAATAGAACTAAAAAACTATTACAACGATATTAATTTTGTATCTTATTTCACTATAAAACCTGAAGAAGAGAATATCCTAAAGTATTTAAAGGAATTTGATGAACTCATTTTAAGCACTCCTAATACCAAATTATGGATTTTAGGAAATATGATAAAAACCATTGATAAAACACAATTACCAAAAAACATAACTGCGTTTAATCTTATTACAGACCTTACTGAAGAATTAAAAAACAATGCGTAAAACAATATCTATAATAGGCTCTGGGTTTTCGGCTCTATCTGCTTCGTGCTATCTCGCAAAAGCAGGACACCGTGTTTCAATATACGAGAAAAATGAAACGGTTGGTGGACGAGCTCGGCAATTTAAAAAAGATGGATTTACCTTCGATATCGGTCCAAGTTGGTATTGGATGCCAGATATTTTCGAAAAATTCTTCAATGATTTTAACAAATCAACTTCAGATTTTTACCAACTCGATAAATTGAGTCCTGCGTATAAAATATTCTTTTCAGATGATGTCATTACGGTTGGTGACCACTTGGATAAAATTTGTGAAGAATTTGAGCGTATTGAAGCAGGCAGCTCTAAACCACTAAAGAAATTTATAGCAACAGCTCAAGAAAATTATGATATTGCTATAAATAAAGTAGTTTTAAAACCTGGACTTTCTCCATTTGAATTGGTTACCAAAGAAACAGTAACACGTTTAGATCGTTTTTATAAAACCATTAGCACTGAGATTAGGAAAAATTTTAAAAACCCAAAACTCGTATCCACTTTAGAATTTCCGGTTTTGTTTTTAGGTGCTAAACCCAACCAAACACCTTCTTTTTATAGTTTTATGAATTTTGCTGATTTTGGTCTCGGCACTTGGCACCCTAAAGGTGGTATGTACGAAATAGTTAAGGCTATGAAAAAATTAGCAGAAAGCTTGGGAGTTAGCTTTTATACCCATAGTAATGTTACAAAAATAAACGTTGAGCACACACAAGCAAAAAGTATTATTGTCAATGGTAAAACGATACATTCTGATGTTATTTTGAGTGGTGCTGATTATCATCACTCAGAAACTCTTTTAGATCTCAAACATAGGCAGTATAGTGAAGCCTACTGGAACAGTCGCACGTTTGCGCCATCTTCACTACTGTTTTATGTAGGGTTTAGTCAGAAACTAAACTACGTGGAGCATCATAATTTATTTTTTGATACAGATTTTGATAATCATGCAGAAGAAATTTATGATAACCCTAAGTGGCCAACAAATCCGTTATTTTATGCTAATTTTCCCTCAGTAACAGACTCTACTATGGCACCAGATAACTGCGAAACAGGCTTCTTTCTAATTCCAATCGCACCAGGTTTAGAAGACACACCAGAACTACGTGAACAGTATTTTGAACTTATTTTAGATCGTTTTGAAAAACGAACCAATCAACACGTTTCAAAACATATTTTATTTAAAACATCTTATTGTGTAAACGATTTTATTGAAGATTATAATTCCTATAAAGGCAATGCTTATGGCATGGCTAATACCTTAATGCAAACAGCATTTTTAAGACCAAAACTAAAAAGTAAAAAAGTAGATGGACTCTATTTTACAGGACAACTTACCGTACCTGGACCAGGAGTGCCACCAGCTTTAATTTCAGGAAAGCTTGTTGCAGAACTGATTCAAAAAAATGAAGTTTAACCCACAAAACCATTACAGCTATGAAATCAATTTTCGACAACGTTTCCCACATTTGTAGCAAAATCGTAACTAATGCGTATAGTACATCATTCTCATTAGCTACAAAAATGCTATCTCCTGCCATTAGACAAGACATTTACAATATTTATGGTTTTGTAAGATTTGCAGATGAAATTGTAGACTCATTTCACGATTACGATAAAGAAAAACTTTTCAATATGTTTGAAAATGATCTTGAAGCTGCTTTAGAAAACAAAATAAGCCTCAACCCTATTTTAAATGCTTTTCAAGAAACTTATCATACTTATGGTATCGAAAAACATTTAGTAAATTCATTCATGAATAGTATGCGATTAGATCTTCATAAAAAGGACTATCTAACTGATTTAGAATACAAACAATATATATACGGCTCTGCAGATGTAGTGGGTTTAATGTGTCTAAAAGTGTTTGTTAAAGGTGAAGATTCAAAATATAACGAATTAAAAGACTCAGCTATGAGTTTAGGGTCGGCCTTTCAGAAAGTGAACTTTTTACGAGATTTAAAAGAAGACTTTGAAGACTTAAGCAGAACATATTTCCCCAATACAGATTTAAATCAACTGGACGAAATTTCAAAACAAGCAATTATCTCTGATATCGAAGCCGATTTTGCTAAAGGATTAAAAGGAATTAAACGCCTCCCTATCGAAGCACGTTTTGGTGTATTTATGGCTTATAGATATTACAGTAAACTACTCGAAAAGCTCAAAAAAACACCAGCTTTGCAAATTAAATCAACACGAATAAGAGTGCCTAATTATAGAAAAATTGAGCTACTCACTCGTAGTTATGTAAAATATCAATTAAATTTACTATAAAATAAACAAGGCTATGCAAATTGCTTTTTGGATTTTAATATTTCTTGCTACATTTTTTATTATGGAGTTTAATGCGTGGTTTACGCACAAGTATATTATGCATGGATTTTTATGGCACTTGCATAAAGACCACCACCATAAAGACCACGATAGTTGGTTTGAACGCAATGATGCTTTTTTTATATTTTATGCCATAGTTAGCATCACCTGTTTTTATCTTTGGAGTTATGAGTCTATTTGGTACACATTACCTATCGGCTTAGGAATTCTGGTATACGGTATGGCTTACTTTATCGTTCACGATATATTTATTCACCAACGGTTTAAATGGCTACGTAATATTGACAATAAATACGCTAGAGGGTTAAGACGTGCGCATAAAATTCATCATAAACACTTAGGAAAAGACAAGGGAGAAAACTTCGGAATGCTTATAGTGCCTTTAAAATATTTTAAATAAATTATTCTGAAAGTAACACATCTAATTGTTGCCTTACTGTAGCACTATTCCAGTTTACAGCACCAGACTTATCCACTACGATTTCACTATTTTTATTTATAATAAAAGTCCTTGGAATAGCATTGACATTAAACTCTGAAGGAGGAGCATTTAAAAGCTGATATACTTCAAAACTAAAACCATTCTTTGATTTAAATTGGTGAACTTTCTCCATATCATCATTGGTGATAAAAAGAAACACAACCCGATCTTCATAATCGTCATATAAGGCTTGAAGGCTTGGCATTTCTGCTATACAAGGTGGACACCAAGTAGCCCAAAAGTTAATAAAAACAACTTTGCCTTTAGTGTCTTCAAATCGTAAAACCGAATTTGATTTATGAGATTTTAAAACCCAATCAGTTGATTTTATTGTGATTCTTTCGTTGGAATCAATAACTGAAGATGTATTAATATAACTTAATCCTTTATGAACCCATACTTGCATCGTCTTTCTCGTATACGGAAAAATAAATGCGATAAGTATTGCAATACCTACGATATTGTAAATTCTGTATTTTTTATTTTGGGAAGTCGTCATATGCACAATATAAAGAAGCGTAACACCAAAATTAGCGTTACGCTTCAAATCTAACAAATATGAACCTCTTTTAATTTCTTATTACTGTACCTGATACTACAGAAACTGGCCCAGAACCCATAGTAATAGCAGTATGTGTCATAGCATCATCAGGAACAACATGTGCTAATGGTTTTAAGGTAAAAGGTGATGGGTCATTATCCGGACTTGGCTCTACAGAAATTACAATTGTAGCTCCTTTTAAGTCTGTAGGAAAGGTCATCCCTTCTGGTGCATTTTGTAAATAATCTTCACCAGGATAGTTTGGACCATTTCCGGCATCACCTTTAAAAATTGATGTTGCGGCATTATCATCTGCCATGGTAGGATCTAGAAAAGTTCCTGTACTAATTGGTGTACCATCTAAAACAGCCCAACCTTCATATATCCATCCATCCGCTAAGGTTGGTAAATTTAAACCTGCTACAGCACTTCCGGTAGAATTGTCTAAAAACCACACTCCACTCTCTTCATTAGTATCATCTGTATCTGTTGGAGTGGCTAAAATATAAGTTCCAGTGGATGTACCAAAATCAGCAACAATACCATTAGAATTGACACTTGCTGTAGTTCCAGAAAAATCACCTGCAAGAATCTTTGTAGCCGCAGGAGCAGGATCCGTATCTACTGCTGGCTCAATAGATAGTACAAATGTGCTAGCCGCTTCTAACTGTGTGCTGTTTACTGAAAAGGTTTGTGGAAAATCCACGCTACTAAAAGTCCCAGTAGATACTGGAGACCCATCGACAATTATCCATCCTTCATAAACAAAATCATTCCCTAATGCTTCTAAACCATTAAGATTAAGGGTTAAATTTGAATTGGTAGGATTACTGTTATCGTCATCACTACTACATGAGCTGGCAATCAATCCTAATGCCAAAACTCCTAAAATCATTTTTTTCTTCATTGCAATTTAATTTTAAATTATACTTCAAAATTATAGCAAATCCGTATCATTAAATGTTAGCTAGCTAACATTAAGCCGATGTTTTTAAGATTCTTATCTCTTTTCTGTTAAAATCTAAGTAATTTTCTTCTTTAAGTTCATTGAGAAGAATATTTATGGTAGGCCTTGAAGTTCCTATTAATGATGCTATATCCTTTTGTGTGAAAGGATGTTTTATAACCTGATCTCCTGTGGTCTGACAGTCGCAACCATAATCCGCACAAAGCTCATCTAAAAACTCCTTTAAACGGGTTTTGGTATCTTTAAATAATAGTAACTGTAATCTGCGTTCTAACTTTTTAAACTTAAAACCTATAAACTTATAAATCCTAAGGCTAAAGCTTTGATTATCGCGCATAAGATTGTGCATTGTATCTACACTTATTGGGCAAATAGAGGTTATATCATCTATGGATTGTGCAAATTCATCGCGTTTTTCATCTCCTAATATTGCTTTTTCGCCAAACAATTCCCCTTTAGTTAAAATCGCTTTTACAACCTCTTTACCATCATCGGTACAATAACCTATCTTGACTTTTCCTTTTTCAATTAAATATACTTTATTGGCTGAGTCTGATTCGAAATAGATATAATCTTTCTTTTTATAGACACTAAAATTATGGCTTTTTGCATAAGTCTTAATTTTATGAGGACAAAGAACCTTAAAAAGATCGACATCGTCAAAGAACCAGAATGACTGCATAGAGAGAAAAAAATTTGTTAGATTTAAAAACAGTCGAAATATAGACCTAAAACTTACATAAAAAAAAGCTCTTGATTTCTCAAGAGCTTTTTTAATAAATATTTATACTTATTAAGCGTTATTCTCCTTTTTAATTAAATTTAAAGCAGAACCCTCGTTATACCATTTAATTTGTGCTTCGTTATAACTGTGATTAAGAGCTATAACATCTTTGCTTCCATCAGCATGAACAACTTCCACGTGTAGCTGCTTATCTGGAGCAAACGCATTCAAGTCAGTAAAATTGAAGGTATCATCTTCCTGAATTAAGTCGTAATCGGCTTCATTAGCAAAAGTTAAACCTAACATACCTTGTTTCTTAAGGTTTGTTTCATGAATACGTGCAAAAGATTTAACGATTACTGCAGCCACACCTAAATGTCTTGGTTGCATAGCCGCGTGTTCTCTAGAAGACCCTTCACCATAATTATGATCACCAACCACAATAGATTTAATGCCTGCTTTTTTATAGGCTCTTGCTGTATCTGGAACACCACCATATTCTCCAGTTAACTGATTTTTTACAAAATTTGTTTTCTTGCCAAAAGCATTGACTGCACCAATTAAAGTATTATTTGAAATATTATCTAAATGACCTCTGAAACGTAACCATGGTCCAGCCATAGATATATGATCTGTAGTACATTTTCCAAAAGCTTTAATTAATAATTTCGCTCCTGTGATAGAATCTCCTAATGGTGTAAATGGTTCTAATAATTCTATACGTTCTGATGTAGGACTTACTTTTACTTCCACTCCGCTTCCATCAGCAAGAGGTGCTAGGTATCCATTCTCCTTCACTTCAAAACCTTTAGGAGGTAATTCCCAGCCTGTTGGCTCATCGAACATCACTTCTTCCCCATTTTCATTAATAAGTTTGTCGGTCATAGGGTTGAAGTCTAAACGACCTGCAACCGCAATAGCTGCCGTTAATTCTGGAGATGCTACAAACGCATGCGTGTTTGGATTTCCATCTGCACGTTTAGCGAAGTTTCTGTTAAACGAATGTACTATGCTGTTTTTAGGAGCATTCTTAGGGTCTTTATACCTTGCCCATTGTCCAATACATGGACCACAAGCGTTGGTGAAAATTTTAGCATCTAGTTTCTCAAAAATCCCCAGGATACCATCGCGCTCTGCCGTGTAACGTACTTGCTCTGAACCTGGATTAATACCTAAATCTGCTTTTATTTTTAAACCTTTATCTAAGGCCTGTTGAGCAATAGATGATGCTCTCGATAAATCTTCGTAAGATGAATTTGTACACGAGCCAATTAAACCCCATTCTACTTGTAATGGCCATTCGTTAGCTGTTGCTTTTTCAGTCATAGAACTTCCAACTTCTGTGGATAAATCTGGTGTAAACGGTCCATTTAATAATGGTCCCAATTCAGAAAGGTTAATTTCTATCACTTGATCAAAATACTGCTCTGGATTTGCATATACATCTTCATCAGCTGTTAAATATGGTCTAATCGCGTTTGCTGCATCTGCAACATCTGCTCTATCTGTTGCTCTCAAATATCGTTCCATAGAATCATCGTACCCAAATGTTGATGTCGTAGCTCCTATCTCAGCGCCCATATTACAAATTGTACCCTTCCCTGTACATGACATTGAGGTCGCTCCGGGACCAAAGTATTCTACAATAGCTCCTGTACCTCCTTTTACGGTAAGAATCTCTGCTACTTTTAAGATCACATCTTTAGGTGCTGTCCAACCTGATAAGGTACCTGTTAATTTTACTCCGATTAATTTTGGAAATTTAAGTTCCCAAGCCATACCTGCCATAACATCTACAGCATCAGCTCCTCCAACTCCGATGGCTACCATACCTAGTCCACCTGCATTTACCGTATGTGAATCTGTACCAATCATCATTCCACCTGGAAAAGCGTAATTTTCGAGTACAACTTGATGAATAATTCCTGCACCTGGTTTCCAGAAGCCTATCCCATATTTATTAGAAACCGATTCTAAGAAATTAAACACTTCACTACTCGTTTCGTTGGCATGTTTTAAATCTGTACTCGCACCATCTTTAGCTTGAATTAAGTGATCACAATGTACCGTAGTAGGCACAGCTACTTTAGGCTTACCTGCTTGCATAAATTGCAAGAGCGCCATTTGAGCCGTTGCATCTTGACAAGCTACGCGGTCTGGAGCAAAATCTACATAATCCTTACCTCTGGTAAAAGCTTTATTTGGTTCTCCATCCCAAAGATGAGCGTATAATATTTTTTCAGAAAGTGTTAACGGCTTACCCACTATTTCCCTCGTTGCATCAACGCGCTCAGTCATTTTAGAGTAAACGTCCTTAATCATATCAATATCAAATGCCATAGTCTTTAATTTTTTAAAATTTAATTCCACTAATATACAAAATGCAAAAGGACTTTAAAAAGGTCTCTTATATATAAATATTGATAGCAATATAAGTTTTCTCTATACTTCTATTTCTTTGAAATAAAAAAGCCCGAATCTGAGATTCGGGCTTTTAGTTATAAGTCTTTGTTAGTTATCTAACTAATTGTTTTGTTGAAGGTTTAAACTTTGTCAACACAATACCATCTACAGCAGCTTCATATTCAGCTAAGGTTGGTGTTCTCCCTAAAATTGTAGATAATACGACTACTGGTGTTGATGATAATAGAGACTCACCTTTTTTATCACCAGCATCTTTAACGACTCTTCCTTGGAATAATCGTGTTGAAGTTGCCATAACAGTATCACCAGGCTCCGCTTTTTCTTGGTTACCCATACAAAGGTTACAGCCAGGACGCTCTAAATACAACATGTTTTCATATTTAGTACGTGCTAAACCTTTTGGTGCACTATCATCGAATTCAAAACCAGAATATTTTTGTAATACTTCCCAATCTCCTTCTTCTTTAAGTTCATCAACAATGTTATATGTTGGTGGTGCCACAACTAAAGGAGCTTTAAATTCTACTTTTCCTTCTTGTGCTTCAATATTTTTCAACATCTGAGCTAAGATTTTCATATCTCCTTTATGTACCATACACGAACCTACAAAACCTAAATCTACTTTTTTAGTTCCTCCGTAGTAAGATAACGGTCTAATATTATCGTGCGTATAACGTTTAGATACATCTTCATTATTTACATCTGGATCTGCAATCATTGGTTCTGCTATCTCATCTAAGTCGATAACAACTTCCGCGTGATATTTAGCGTTAGCATCTGGTCTTAAAGAAGGTTTTATACCTGTCTTTAATTCTGTAATTCTAGTTTCTGCTTTTTCTACAAGACCTTTAAGAACTTGTTTTTGATTATCCATACCTTTATCAATCATGATTTGGATACGTCCTTTTGCAATTTCTAAAGATTCAATTAATGTTTCATCTTCAGAAATACAGATAGATGCTTTTGCTTTCATTTCAGCAGTCCAATCTGTAAATGTAAAAGCTTCATCAGCAGTTAAAGTTCCAATATGCACTTCAATTACACGACCTTGGAATACATTTTCACCTCCGAATTGCTTTAACATTTGTTGTTGTGTAGCATGTACGACATCACGGAAATCCATATAAGATTTCATGTTACCCTTAAAGGTTACTTTAACAGACTCAGGAATCGGCATAGACGCTTCACCTGTGGCTAAAGCTAGTGCAACAGTACCAGAATCAGCTCCAAAGGCTACACCTTTAGACATACGTGTGTGTGAATCTCCACCAATAATAATGTCCCAATCACCTACTGTAATGTCGTTTAATACTTTATGGATAACGTCTGTCATTGGGAAGTACTTTCCTTTTGGATCACGACCTGTAATTAATCCAAAGTCGTTCATAAAGCGCATTAATCTTGGAATGTTAGCTTTAGACTTATCATCCCAAACCGATGCTGTATGACAACCCGATTGGTATGCTCCATCTACTATAGGAGAAATTACTGTTGCAGCCATCATCTCTAATTCTTGAGATGTCATTAAACCGGTAGTATCCTGAGATCCAACGATGTTAACTTCTGCACGTACATAAGAACCTGCATGCAATGTAGCACCTGAAGTCCCAACGGCATTTTTATTAAATATTTTTTCTACTGCTGTTAAACCTTGACCTTCAATGGACACTTCTTTAGAAGGTGCATAAACCTGAGGTACATCAATACCTAATACGTTACAAGCAAATGTTTGTAGTTTTTTACCAAAAACAACAGCATAAGATCCACCAGCTTTCATAAACTCCATTTTCTGTGGTGTAAATGCCGCAGAAACATCTTTAAGCTCTTGGTCTCCGTTGTATAATTTTTTCTCTTTTGTATTTATCGTTAATACCGTACCTGTAGCAACGGAGTATACTTCTTTTAAAATTGGTTCTCCATCTTCATCAACAATAGTATTACCATTCTCATCCTTTTGTTGTACCCAGTTTTTAAGATCTAAACCAATACCTCCTGTAACTCCTACTGTCGTTAAGAAAATTGGAGCAATACCATTAGTACCTGCAATTACTGGAGCAATATTAATAAATGGAACATACGGACTAGACGAAATACCTGTCCATAAGGCGACATTATTTACACCAGACATTCTAGAAGAACCTACTCCCATAGTGCCTTTTTCTGCAATAAGCATAACACGTTTATCTGGATGTGCTTCTTTTAATGCTAATAATTCCTTTTGCATTTCTTTATTATGCTCAAACATACACTGACCATGTAACTCTCGGTCTGATCTTGAGTGTGCATCACCTCCTGGAGATAACAAATCGGTTGAGATATCACCAACACCAGCAATATAAGTTACCACCTTAATTTCTTCTTCAATCTCTGGTAACTTAGTAAAAAATTCTGCTTGAGCATAGCTGTCAATTAAATCTTTAGCTATTGGATTACCTTCATTATAAGCCGCTTCAATACGGGATGTGTCCGCTTCGTATAAAAATACCTGAGTTTTTAAAACTTCGGCTGCTTGCTTTGCAATATCTATATCGTCACCTAATGCTAAGTCTAATAGAACTTTTACAGAAGGCCCTCCTTTCATGTGTGATAATTGTTCAAAAGCAAACGCTGGGGAAATTTCTTCTACAACAGCTTCACCTAAGATAATCTCTTTTAAAAACTGCGCCTTAACACCAGCTGCACTCGTTGTTCCTGGTAAAACATTATAGATAAAAAAGTTAAGAGAATCTTCTCTATACTCATTGTCTACATCTTTAATCTGCTCAATTATTTTACTTAATAATTCAGCACCATCAATAGGTTGCGGATGAAGTCCTTGTGTTTTTCGTTCTTCTATCTGCTTTAGGTAATCTTGATAAATACTCATGGAAGGATTGTTTAGTTCTATTTTTTTTTATCTAAGGGATATAAAAAAATTACAGTCTTATTTTTTAGTTTAAAAGTTTTGCAAATTAATATAAAGATTTAAAAATACACTATACTAAAACAATATTATCATACTATTTTAGTATAACGATATAAAATTTTGATATGCCTATTCAATTCCTATAAAAATTGACTATATAGTCGACTATTTGTATAGTATACTTACAGCGTAACAACCATTATTTTATAGCGTCAATGCTACTGCTATAAGCGGTTTGAAGAAAAATATATAGAAAGGTGAAATTAGAAGAATTAAAACAAACTCTGAATAATATTCTCATCACTAACTCCTTCGGCTTCGGCTTTGTAGTTTTTAATAATACGATGTCTTAAAATACCTGTTGCTACAGCTTGTACATCTTCTATATCTGGCGAGAATTTACCATGAGTTGCCGCATGTGTTTTTGCGGCTAATATTAAATTTTGAGATGCTCGTGGTCCTGCTCCCCAATCTACAAACTCTTTAACGATTTCTGCTGCAGAATCTTCTTTAGGTCTGGTTTTAGCGACCAAAGACACCGCATATTCTATAACATTATCTGCTACTGGTATACGACGAATTACATTTTGAAAATCTATAATTTCTTGAGCTGAAAATAAAGCATTAACCGTATTTTTAATATCTGTAGTAGTAGCTTTTACCACATCAACTTCTTCTTGAAACGATGGATATTTTAAATTAATAGCAAACATAAAACGATCTAATTGCGCTTCTGGCAATGGATATGTTCCTTCTTGCTCTATAGGGTTTTGAGTCGCCAACACAAAATAAGGTAAGTCTAATCTATATTGATGTCCCGCTACAGTTACCGAACGTTCTTGCATCGCTTCTAATAAAGCAGCCTGCGTTTTAGGAGGTGTTCTGTTAATCTCATCAGCCAATATAATATTAGAGAAAATTGGTCCTTTTATAAATTTGAATTGTCTGTTTTCGTCTAATATTTCGCTCCCTAAAATATCACTTGGCATTAAATCTGGAGTAAACTGAATACGTTTAAAATTTAAACCTAATGCTTGTGCAATGGTATTTACCATTAAGGTTTTTGCCAATCCTGGTACTCCGATTAATAGTGAATGACCACCAGAAAAAATAGAAATTAATATTTGGTCTACAACGTCATCTTGACCGATAATAACTTTGGCAACTTCTTGTTTTAGTGCAGCATATTTTTTTACAAAATTTTCAATTATTGTAACATCAGACATATTCAATTATTTTTTTAACCAGTTACTTTTAAAATCGCAGTCTTTATATACACCATTTACTTTTACATAAGTTTCTGCAATGGTTTCTTTCTGCCATTTTGCAATCGCATCGACTTGCTTGTCTTGTAAGGCTAATTCTTTAATTTTTAAATAATCTTTAGCAAAGTCAGCTTCATGATCGTCAATACGATCTGTAACAGTTAAAATTTTAAACTTAATTCTATTTACACGGTCTTCATCTTGAATAACTTCACTAATCTCACCATCTTTTAAGTCTTGAATTTGTGCATACAATTCTGGTTCCATACGTGTTAATTCAAAATTAAAATCTTGGGTAACTGGATTGGTCATTTGCCCTCCTTCGAATTTAGTTTCTTTTTCGTCACTAAACTCTCTTGCTGCTTCAGCAAAAGTTAATGTACCGTCTACAATTTTAGCTCTCACTTTATCAATTTCATCTTTTGCCTCTTGGATTGCTTCTTGAGTCAATTCTGGTCGGATTAAAATATGTCTAACGTCGTACTCCTGACCTCTAATTTTTTCTAATAAAATGATATGGTATCCAAAATCTGTTTCGAATGGCTCCGAAATTTCACCTTCTTGTAATGAGAACGCGACATCTCTAAACTCTTTTACCATTCTAGGTTGATTTCGGTTTAAAGTATATTTTCCACCTGTTGATTTTGAAGCAGAATCTTCTGTATAAAATAATACTTTAGTGGTAAAGCTAGACCCGTTTTCTTCAACATCTTTTTTGAAGCCTTTTAATTTATCGATAACCGCTTGTTTAGATTCTTCTGTTACTTCTGGAATAATAACGATTTGAGCCAACTTAAGTTCTGTTCCAAATATTGGACGCTCGTCTACAGGAATATCGTTAAAAAACGTACGTACTTCTTCTGGTGTCACTTCAATATCTCCAATAACTTTGGTACGCATTTCTTGAGCGAGATATCCATTTTTGTTAATCTCATACATCTCATCTCTTAAGGCTTGTTCAGAATCCTTTTTATAGAAATCTAATAACCCTTGCATATCTCCTTTGGTCTGTGCTAAGATACCTTGTATTTGCTGCTCTGTACGCGACTTAATATACAGTTCGTTTACAACAATACTATCTTGTATGGCTTGATGCGCATACAATTTACTTTCTAAAAGGCTTCCAAAAAGTTCGCATCGAGTTACATCTTTTAAATCGGCACCTTGCGCTTTTAGTTGTGCAATTTCTCTATCTAAATCAGATTCTAAAATGATAAAATCACCTACAACTGCAGCTACACCATCTGCTTTTATGCGCGTTTTATTAACAATAGTGTCTTGGGTTTGTTCTACTTCTACAACATCATCATTAATGATTTCTTGAGCATAACTAAAGTTGAAAGATATAAAACCAACCAATAAGGCCGATTTAATTAAAAATTTGGAATTTATTCTGTTTAATAGCATCGTTTGTAATATCATTTTCGAGTTGCTTAATGAGCTCTAATTTTCTCTTGTTTATAACAATTTTCTTAATTGACGAACTTACATAATCCAAAGGTGCATAATCGTTTTGAAGCCGTACGTCATTTACTAGCATCAAATATAGGTTTAATGAATCTTTGAGTTGTAAGAAATTAGTTTTTTTTAACAGTTCATTTTTATTGCTGTTATTGATAATCGGAATTTTTTCGGCCACACGACTTAATTTTAACCAAATGGAATCGTTTAAAGAGTACGACCTAAACTGTACCGAAATAGAATCTAAATACATTTTGTCTTTAGTTTCGAAACGTTTAAACCGTTTATTAATTGTATCTAAGTTAACCGGATTTAATGGTAAACTGACATATCTAAACTGAATTAAATCGTCATTAAGTTTAAAAGACTCTTTATTATTGTCGTAAAACAACTGCAATGTCTCGCGTTTTACAGTAGAATCTATATTCTTTTTCACCAAACCTTCTAAATACGCTTTGGTGTACAAATCATTTTTATACTGTTCTACTAATTTAGAAAACTCATTTTGCTTGTCTTCAGAAAGATTCACTAATGCTCCATCCATTAACAGTAGGCGTCTTGCCCAACGGTTAATATAGGCATTAACCATTAATGTACTATCTTGTTGAGATGTTCCTTCTGGCACCACATCCTTAATATCATCCATATAGAGGTAACTATCGTTAACTCTAGCCACAGGGTTTTGATCATTAGCCTTTTTAAAGTAGTCACAGCTACTAAAAAGGAGACAAACGCTGCATATGTATAAGAACTGTTTCAAAAAAATGGAAAATTAGTTTTCTACTTTATTTTTTATATCGGTTAAAGTGTCTTGGTTAACTTCAATATTGAAGCGGTCGTACAGGCTGTTAATCCAGTTGCTTTCAATTTCGGCTTGGTAATCATTAATGACACTACCTTTAGCTTCATCCAAAGTTTTTTGTCCGGCTGGCAAAACTTCTTTCACATTAATAACATGGTATGCTTCATTATGCTTATAAATTTCTGATATGCCTTTTTTAGCTTCGAAATTTGAAGGCAAAATTGAATTATCTGCAGGGTACGTTCCTTTTGTAAAGATAACATTTTGCTTCTCCTTAGTATTTAACGCACTTTCAATATCTGCTTCAGAAGCTCCTTTTTTCATCATTTTAAGGATTTTCTTCATCTTAGATCTATTAGCAGACGTTGCCATAACGACATCCACACGGTCATTCCATTGATAGTTAGATTTGTTTTTAGCGTAGAACTCTTCAATACCCATAGAATCTTTAGAAGCTTTATTCCATACTTCTTTTTCCATTAAATCAAATAACAATAAACCGTCTCTATATTCTTTTAAGATGTTGGCATATTCCGGATTTTCAATTTCTAAATTATCCTCTCTATACTTTAAAATTGATTTTTCGAAGAAGCTTTCAAACTCGTTGTCAATTACAGTTTCAAAAGGCACATTTTTCCCAGTATAAATACGCTGAGCATTTTGTAAATGTTTTCCGAAATCGTTATATGTAAAAATGGTTTTATTTATAGAAAACAAGGTTTGAGTTCCTTTAAAATCTTTAGGTAAATCCCAAGTACGATTATAAAAATCTGGAGTTAGTAAGCCTGTAAAATAGAGTTTAGATTCTGCATTATAATTTATATTGTAGCGCTTTTTAAGCTTTTCAACTAAAGATTTTTGAATTAATTTAGATCTTGAATCTCTTTTCACTTTGGCTTCTAAAGCCGTTTTCACCTTTTCTAGAGGCTCTATAGGTTGCCATTCAATTCGTTTTACAATATGCCAACCATAGGCCGTTTTAAAAGGCTTACTGATCTCTCCATCTTGACTTAAACCAAAAGCCACATCTTCAAACTCCGTAGAGCTTAGTTGACCACTTTTAAATGGTGCAATTCTTCCACCCTCTCTGGCCGAACTTTTATCTTCTGAAAACTGCTTAGCTAATGCGTCAAAACTTTCACCTTGATCCAGTTTTTTGTAAATATCATTAATTCGATCTTTTGGATCTACAAGTGAATCTTTAGGATTTAAATTCACCATAATATGCGCTACAGTAACCTTCCCACGAGAAGGACGTCTGTCATTAACTTTAACTACATGGTAACCAAACTGCGTACGAAATGGCATTGAAATTTCTCCCTCGTTGGTATTAAACGCAGCAGTTTCAAAATCGTATACCATTTTAAATGCTGAAAAATACCCTAAATCTTCAAGAAAGATCGTTTTTCCGTTATGCATTTCAGCTTTTACCTTATCGTAACCTTCTTCTAAAGCACGTTTTCTTAACGCTAAAACTTCGTTATATGCATTAATAGTATCTTTTGCAGAAGCATCTAAGCGCACTAAAATATGAGAAGCGTTAATATCTATATTGCTGCGTTCATACGCTTCTTGTACTAACTCTTCTGTAACTTTATTTTCTGAAATATAATTGCTTATTAACTGTTTTTTGTATCTAGCAAATTCGCGCTGGTAGCTTTTGTCTTTGTCCAACTTTAAACGTTTAGCTTCCTTTAATTTAAGTTGGTACTCCGTAAATAGTTTTAAATAGCCATCCACATCCTTTTGACTTTCATCTTGAACTAAATCTAAATTTTTATTATAGACTCTTAAAAATTCTGAAGCCATTATAGGTTCTCCATCGACTTTGAGAAGCACGGCGTCATTCTCTTGCGAAAAAGAAAAATTGAGTGCAAACAACACTAAAAACAAACATTTCAAACTAAGTTTCATAATTTAATCTTGATTTGTATTGATATAAATAACGTACTTTTAAAACTCAGCAAAAGTAACATAAATAGCGTATTTAGCAAGTGGAATAAAAGGCATTATTTTAATAACCACTGCTAGTTACATCGTAAAAATCTCACCAGAATAATAAGTTGTTATAATTTACAATGATTTTAACAATTAAAATTAGCCTAACATCGATTAGATTTAAATATCGTTAACGCTTTTAATAATTTTATGAAAATTGTAAAGTGCATGAAATACACCAGCGAGATCCTTATTAATGAACCTATTTCGGAAGTTATAAAAAAATACAGTTCTACTGCTAACTTAAAACACTGGCAAACAGGATTAATCAGCACCGAACATATTTCTGGAAATCCGAGTGAAATTGGTGCCACTATGCGTTTAATCTTTAGCTTTGGTAAGCGTAAAATGGAAATTATTGAAACGGTAACCAAACAAGATTTCCCTAATGAATTACACCTTACTTATACCACAAATGGTGTGCGCAATATTCAAGAAAATTATTTTAAGGGTTTAGAAAATAATACTACGAAATGGATTTCTAAAACGGAATGCCAACCCACAAATTTTAAAATGAGTGTGATGTTGTTTTTAATGCCTAGTTTGTTTAAAAAACAGACAGAAACTTATATGAGTAATTTTAAAAATTTTGTAGAACAAGGAACTTCTATTTGTTAGGCTTACTTTTACATCCACTTAACTTTACACTAAATAACTACATTAAAATAATGCGTAAATTAAAATTGATTTGGGATTTTAGAGGTCCAGCTGGACAAAAAACAGCAGAACACCATCTTATACATTTAAAAGAATACATAAATATTAACCAACTAGACATTACAATTACTGGCGTAGAAACCATTAGTGATATGCATAGCTTAGCCTATTTAGTCGTTAATGAAGCCGAAATGAAACCGATTAGAGACCAATTAAAACCTCATAGAGGTCAACTCTTTTCTTAGATTTCACTTCGTTTTTAAAATAAGTGCTTTAAAAATGCCTGTATAAATCGTTTTGGTGGTACAGATAAAATAATTTTTAAATCTTCGATTAAAGTCGATTCTTCGTCTAAAAATCGAAAAATAGTAGAAATATCCGCCTTTTTAAACATGGAAGAAAAAAGAGCAGCACCTTCATTATTGTGTTTAGCCAAAACATCTAAAAATATTAGATCATAGAATCTGTATTTCGTACGTTTATTAAATGTAGACAAATCCTGATTTTTCTTTAAGAACTCCACGAGGCCTTTTGTTTTTTTCGACGTATTAGTAAAGGTATAACCTGTGCTTGCTTTTGTCCAACCTCCTGCTGTTCCAATATGCAGAATATGCTTAGAGTTTAAATGGTTAAACTTAAAAGATGTCATGGGAATATTTCCTTTTTCTCTTTCAATAATTGTGTAATCTGTAATATTTTCACGGTGCAAATAACGCTCTATAGCCGCTTCATATGCTCCATACTCTAGCAGTTCTTTAGAAAATAAAGTATATTCAAATAAGGCCGTTTTCTTATCTATAGGCAACACATACATAAAGCGCGTATTTCCATTTTGCCGCACTGAAAAATCCATAAATGTCGCTTTAGAATCATCAAACGTATCTACTGATGTTTTTATAAACCAACCTACAAAGTGCTGATGTATTAAAGGATACTTATCTTGCGATGTATAAACATCGGAGTTAGGTAAACTACTAAAAACTTTGGTACCTGTATATTTTCCATTTGTAGTCTCAATAATAACACTATTGTCTTGTTCTGTAACATTATTGACCGTTCCTTTAACAAAACTAATATTTGATTTAGCATTTATTTTAGTCCATAATGTATCATAGAAGACGCCACTTCTTATCATTTTGTATTGAAATGGTATAATAGGAATGGTTTTAGAAAACCACGGACTACCAAAGTAAACTTTAGACCATTGTTTAGATACGAGTGCATCCCATTCTCCCACTCCGTTTTCCCAATAACACCAAGTTCTGTCATTGCCTTTATTTTTTACTTGGTCTATGATTAAAATGGATTTATCATAAAAAAAAGCATCTTGAGACATTCGATATGCTAAAAGCAAACCAGAAGCACCTGCACCTAAAATAATATAATCGTAAGTAATCAATGTGGTATTTAATTTTAACAGCAAAAGTAAACCATTTTGTTTGGTTTAAGAGACAGGTTGTTGCAGTCTATACTTAAGTATAACTTTTTAATTGAAAGTCTCATTCAATTTGTTCCACAAATAGAATATTGAGATACTGCATAAAAAAATTATATTTACATTCGTGTATTAGCCAACAACACGATTTATCCAGAAAGTTTTATGGGATATAAACTGTTAAAGTTGATATATAACGAGTTAGCAAAGATTTTGGTGCTAACTTGCAATTTCCACGCAATCACTAAATTCTGTGCTTATTTTCAAATCAAAACTACGCTGGAATTTAAAGCGGAACCTTAAAAAATATTACGCTGGAATTTCTTAATCTTGCGGAACGTTACGCGCGAATTTAGGCTCACCCAACTTCTGATCATTAAATCAATATTATAGCAATCCTCAACTTTTGGCTGATAAGCGGAATGGCAAAACGTACGGCCGAACTGTTCGCTACTTTAAAAACTGGAAATTAGTTGATTAAATCAATCGATTCTGATGTCACGAAAATTTAGGTTGAAAAACAAAATTGATTCTCTCTGCGGAAAAGAACGGAATAATAATTCGGAAATTTTTTTGATATTTAAGTAAAAAATGAATCAACATCTGAAAACAAATCGTCCAGAAATACACAAAGGAGTAGTTCGCAAAAAGAAAAAACCTTAGCTAACAATGTATATAATTTATAGCTGC
>Ga0193951_1000405_pt1 | contig 19742 bp, 18 predicted proteins | sample BB_2_MG_FD_140370 | JGI IMG/M metagenome (GOLD analysis project Ga0193951, IMG submission 140370) | Microbial mat bacterial communities from the Broadkill River, Lewes, Delaware, United States - BB_2_MG | ecosystem: Environmental > Aquatic > Freshwater > River > Microbial mats | place: USA... | reverse complement strand
TTTAGATAACGGTGAAGAATACAATGCAGTAATGCAAGATATTCAATTTCACCCTGTAACAGACAGAATTACACACGTAGATTTCTATCAAATTTTCGAAAACAAAGCGATTACAATGGAAATTCCTGTTAAAACGATAGGATCTTCTAAAGGTGTAATGAATGGTGGTAACTTAAGAATGCCATACCGTAAACTTAGAGTAAAAGCCATTCCTTCTAAATTACCAGATTTTATTGAGATTGATATTACTCCATTAAAAATTGGAAGTAAATTCTACATTACAGAATTAGCAAACGAAGATTACAAATTCTTACACCCAGACAACACTGTTGTTTGTCAAGTAAGACGTAGTAGATTAGCTGTTGTAGATGCTGATGACGATGATGAGGATGAGGCAGGTGATGTACCAGCAACTGAAACTGATGACGTAGCTGCAGTAAAAGAATAGATAATACTATTTACAATATTAAAAAGAGACTTTCTAAACAGATGGTCTCTTTTTTTATGCTCTGTTTTAAAGGTATTAAAACCAAAATCCAAGGTTAAAAAACCAATGACTATCACCAGTATCTGGTGAGTAAGTATATTTACCTTCTAAGGGCCCTAAAAATGTTTCTAAAGAGTATCCAAGTGCATAACCACTATATCTTGAAGCGTCAAAGAAATCTCCGGTTTCAAAAATATCATCATCTATATTAGCATAGTTAGCTGCGGCTAGAATATGATGATTTTTATACACTTCAAAATCTAAAGTAAAGGTCGTTTTAACAAAACTATCTCCGATTAGACTTAAGTAATCATAACCATAAAACGAATAAAAATTATTAATAAAATTAACTCCGTAACCTCCAATTGCAAATCCTAATGCGCTGCTATTATCATCTCCTATTTTAAAACCTCCTTGCGCTTCTGTTTTAAAGGATAATTTATCACTAAAACTAAACGCATAGCCTATATCTGCCTTGGCTATAGAAAAATTTAAAAAATCTTCATTAAAACCTGATGCATCTAGATATAAGTGAAAATTTCCATTGAAATAAAATCCATTTTTAGGAAAATGAAAATTATCATAATCATCAAATTTTAAATCTGCAAAAACACTGAAGTAATCTGTATTTTCAAACACAATACTATTTTCATCGTCGTCATCTAAAATGGTTTCCGATGTTACTTTCAGTCGCTTATGTTCTACTCCTAACTGTAGTGCAAAGTCTTTTCTAAAGAGTGTCTGTATGTACACTTGATTGGTGAAATCCGAAATTTTAGCATCAATTTTATTTAATCCATCCAATAAAGGTGAACCTTCTTCTAACGCCAACCTAGGATTCACATTTTTATTAAATTGATTGTAACGAGACTTTAAACCTAAACTGATATAAAACCCTTTATCAATAAAATAATCAAAATTGTATCTAATATTATCTCCTAAAATAATATCCAATGATGCTATATCATTATTAAACACTAATTTCTTTTTAGTGAGATTAGCTAATAATGCACTTTTATACAATTCGTCGTAATGTATGCCCAACCTTAAGAAGGTTGTAACTTCAGACTCTTTAATGTCTCCTATAAGGTTATATTCCGATGCATTACCTGTGGGTTCCAATGAGTACCTCAGTGCATCAAAATTATTAGTAGCTACTAAATTATTAATACCTTGCCTAAAATCTGAATAGCTAATTTTTTCATCATTTTTTAGTTTTAATTTACCCATCATAAAGGCTCTGGTATAGCGTTGATTTCCTGTTAAAGACACGTTTTTAATTTTCAGACTATCTATTATGTTTAAACTTCTATTTTCCTTAGTTTTTGATTGTGTTAATTTTATAGCTGTAAGCTCTGAAGTTTGTATTCTTGCTGCTTCTTCTCCATGTGTAATAATATCTTTGCCTTCATCAAACGAGATTACAGAATAATCGGTAATGTCTGGCTTAATATAAATATCTACTAAACTAGATTTATTTTTCATGGAATTGATGGTCCGAAAATTACTAATCTGCATCAAAATATCAGGTGCAGATTTTAAAGATTCGCGATCCTTTAATCCATCTTGCACATCTACTCCAATAATTATATCCATGCCTTTGGCTCGTAATTCTTCAACTGGAAAATTATTAGTAACTCCACCATCAATTAAAATTTCACCATCTATAACTACAGGTTGAAACAATGAAGGTAAGGCTCCACTCGCTGTAACCGCTTCTGCCAACCGACCCTTATCCATTACTAAAGATTCACCTGTTTCTATATTAGTAGCAATACAGAAAAAAGGAATTGGTAACTCGCTAAAATCTCTTATATCGTTTACTGGGAGCATTAAATGATATAACAAATTATAAACATTTTGCCCACGAGACAATGCCGAAGGGAGTGAGATTTTAAATTTATCAAAAGGTAATGTTACCGCATATTTTTGTGCATTTTCACGCTCATAAAAGGATTTAGAAGCTCTAGGGAATTTATCATTTATTAAAACATCAAAATCTTGTTCTCGGAAAATGTCTTCTAATTGCTTCCCTGAATATCCTGAAGCATATAAAGATCCAATAATAGCTCCCATACTGGTACCTGCTACATAATCTATTTTTATACCTAGGCTATCAATAACTTTTAATACGCCTATATGAGCAAAGCCTTTAGCTCCACCTCCACTTAAAACTAAACCTACTTTAGGCTTAGACAGAACTTCGGTATGTTGTGCTTGTAATGAAAAACTTACAGCAATTAATATAATGAGCAAGCTATTTTTTAGTGTCATTGTTAGCTTATTTGATGCCTAAATTAGTTCTTATGGTAATAATTATATACTTTATTTGCTCTAGAAACTCCAATAACAGCTTCTAGTTCATCTAACTTTGCATTAGCAATTCGTTTAACGGTTTTAAATTGTTTCATTAAATCGATAATCGTTTGCTCCCCAACCCCTGGAATATTTTCTAACTCGGTGGTTAATGCTCCTTTACTTCTGCGATTTCTATGATGTTCTATTCCAAAACGATGCGCTTCATTTCTTAAGTGTTGTATAATTTTTAAAGTCTCACTTTTTTTATCTAAATATAAAGGAATTGGATCATCAGGATAGAATAATTCCTCTAAACGTTTTGCGATTCCAATAATTGCAATTTCATTTCTTAGTCCTAAAACATCCAAGCTTTTTAATGCTGAAGACAACTGCCCTTTACCACCATCAATAATAATAAGTTGCGGTAATGGCTGATCTTCGTCTAATAAACGTTTGTATCTCCTATAGACCACTTCTTCCATAGATGCAAAATCATCTGGCCCTTCAACGGTTTTAATATTAAAATGGCGGTAATCCTTTTTACTTGGCTTTCCATTTTTAAACACCACGCAAGCCGCAACCGGATTTGTCCCTTGTATGTTAGAATTATCAAAACACTCAATGTGTCTAGGTTCTTCAGACAAGCGTAAATCGGCTTTCATCTGTGCCATAATTCTGTTGGCATGGCGATCTGGATCTACAATTTTGATTTGTTTCAACTTATCCATTCTAAAATACTTGGCATTTCGAATAGATAAATCTAAGATACTTTTTTTATCACCAAGTTTCGGGATTGTTATTTTTATTTCATCTCCTAAATTCACTTTAAAAGGCACGTAGATTTCTTTTGAAGTTGAATTGAAACGTTGTCTAATTTCTGTAATTGCTAATTCTAACAACTGAACATCTGTTTCTTCTAGTTTTTTCTTCAGTTCTAAGGTATGAGACCTAATAATAGATCCATAACTTAACTGCAAAAAATTGACGTAAGCATAAGATTCATCACTCACTATTGAAAACACATCTACATTACTAATCTTAGGATTTACAATGGTAGACTTAGCTTGGTAATTCTCTAAAACCTCTAATTTTTCTTTTATTTTTTGGGCATCCTCAAACTGCATGGCTTCGGCATGCTGTCGCATTTGAATTCTAAACTGCTGTAAGGAATCTTTAAAATTACCTTTTAAAATTTCTCTAATAGCAACAATATTGGCTTGGTATTCTTCTTCAGTTTCATAACCTTCACAAGGCCCTTTACAATTTCCTAAATGGTATTCTAAGCAAACTTTATATTTTCCGGCATCTATTTTAGATTCAGATAAATCATAATTACAAGTTCGCAATTGATACAAGCCTTTTATTAACCCTAAAAGGGTTTTCACGGTTTTCATGCTAGTGTAAGGCCCAAAATATTCTGAACCGTCTTTAATAACACGACGTGTTGGAAATACTCTAGGAAAACGCTCCTTCTTTATACAAATCCATGGGTACGATTTATCATCTTTTAATAATACATTGTACTTAGGTTTGTATTTCTTAATCAGATTATTCTCAAGCAGCAAAGCATCATTTTCGGTTTCAACAACAATGTGTTTTACCGATGCTATATTTTTTACTAAAACACGTGTTTTACCGTAATCGTGGTGCTTCGTAAAATAGCTACTCACGCGTTTTTTAATATCTTTTGCTTTTCCGACGTATATTAAACGTTCGTCTGCATCAAAATACTGGTAGACACCAGGTTGATGAGGAAGTGTTTTTATCTGTATATCTAGCGTAGATTCCGGCATTAAACCAAAGGTACTAATTCGAAAAAATATTTATGTATTTTTAAGGTACTTTATCACTACATTGCGTCGCTTTTTTATATATTTAAATTATGACAAAAAAAATTTTAGGACGTGTTGATAAGGTTGACTTTCCTGAATTGAATCTAAGCACTATTGATGTTAAAATCGATACTGGTGCTTACACCTCCACTATTCATTGCTCTAAAATTAGAGAAGAGGATAGTAAACTCTATTGTATTTTTGAAAGTATAGGGCATCCTAACTTTAAAAGTGAAGAAATTGTGTTTAATACCTACACCTCTACAGATGTAAAAAGTAGCAATGGTATGAAGCAAAACCGTTATAAAATTAAAACAACCGTTGTATTCTTTGGAAAAAGGTATAAGATTAACTTAACTTTAAGCACTAGGGACGACATGAAATTCCCTGTATTAATTGGTCGTCAATTTTTGAGGCATAAATTTATGGTCGATGTGGACTTAGAAAATCAATCCTATAAACAAAACGAAATTAAATGAACATTGTAATTCTTTCGCGTAATGCAGAACTCTATTCTACGCAACGATTGGTTGAAGAAGGTATAAAAAGAGGTCATTCTGTAGAAATCATCGATCCTTTAAAATGTGATATCATTATAGAAAAAGAAATTCCGACCATCTATTATAAAGATCGCTACCTCGATTATGTAGATGCTGTTATTCCCAGGATTGGTGCATCAATCACGTTTTACGGTTGTGCAGTCGTACGTCAGTTTGAAGAAATGGGTATATTTACTATCGCTCCATCTGATGCTATAACACGGTCTCGAGATAAATTAAGAAGCCTACAACGCTTAAGTAAAGCTGGTATAGGCATGCCAAAAACAGTGTTTACTAATTACTCTAGAGATGTAGAAGAAGTGATTAATTATGTTGGCGGTACTCCTGTAATAATCAAATTATTAGAAGGTACCCAAGGGCTTGGTGTCGTTTTAGCTGAAACTAAAAATGCCGCAGAATCAGTATTGGAGGCTTTTAATGGTTTACAAGCAAGAGTTATCGTTCAAGAATTTATTAAGGAAGCTAAAGGTGCCGACTTAAGAGCTCTAGTTGTAGATGGCCAAGTGGTTGGTGCCATGAAACGCCAAGGAAAAGAAGGAGAATTTAGATCTAATTTACATCGTGGAGGCTCAGCTAACATTATAAAATTAGAGGAAGATGAACTAAAATTAGCTATGAAAGCGGCTAAGGTTTTAAAACTACCGGTGTGTGGTGTAGATATGCTACAATCTTCTCGTGGACCATTACTTCTGGAAGTCAACTCTACTCCTGGCCTCGAAGGTATAGAAAGTGCTACTAAAAAAAATATTGCTAAAGCTATTATTACGTTTATAGAACGAAACAGAAGATAAGCATGCCAAAAGACATTTTAAATATTTTAGGAGCAGAAATTGCTCCTGGCAAAAGTGTTACACTCACATTTGAAGTTGCAAAATTACACACCCGAAATACCCTAGAAGTTCCTGTAATTATTGAACGTTCTAAAAAACCTGGCCCAACAGTTTTAATGACTGCCGGCATCCACGGAGATGAAGTAAATGGAGTAGAAATTGTACGTCAAATTATTGCAAAAGGTATTAACAAACCCAAGCGCGGCACTACTATCTGTGTTCCAGTTATTAACGTGTTCGGTTTTTTAAATATGAATAGACTTTTTCCAGATGGTCGTGATTTAAATCGTGTTTTTCCTGGTAACTCTAATGGCTCTTTAGCAAGTAGAGTGGCTCATTTTGTAATGACGGAATTAGTACCACATGTAGACTTTGCAATGGATTTTCATACTGGAGGATCAGATCGGTTTAATGCTGCACAGATTAGAATTGTAAAGGATAATCCACGTCTCACAGAATTAGCACATGTTTTTGGTGCACCATTTATTTATTACTCTCAAAATTTAAATAAAACATTTAGAAACGCCTGCGATAAAGCCGGGATACCTATGCTATTGTTTGAAGGTGGCAAATCTTTTAATATTCATAATACCATTACAAATACAGGTGTAAATGGTGTAAAACGCGTATTGCATCATTTAGGTATGCTAAAAACTAAGTTTACCGTGTCTAGCCCTAAAGTTAATGCTGTGGTAATTAAAGAAAGTAAATGGTTGAGAGCTAAATATTCCGGAATGTTTAAAGCTACGATTACAATCAATGCTAAAGTTAATAAAGGTGATGTTCTCGGTAATATTACAGATCCTTATGGCAGTTTTAATTACTTTGTAAAAGCACCACATACAGGATACGTATTTAACGTCAATGAATCTCCAATAATTTATCAAGGAGATGCTATTTTTCATATTTCCACTGAGATCGAAAACTCATGAATAAATCATTATTAAGAAAAAAATATAAAACCTTACGTCAGGAATTATCTCATTCTCAAATTGACGATTATAGCTTAGCCATCGCTAACCAACTATTAACGTTAGACATTTGGGACAAGTCTTTTTATCACGTTTTTTTAACTATTGAAGAGCAAAAAGAAATTAACACAGACTATATTCTTAATATTTTAGCCGGAAAGGATAAAAATATCATAATCTCAAAAAGTCATTTTGAAGATTACAGCATGTCTCACTATCTGTTAACCGATAATACAAAACTAAAAAAAAGTAAGTATAATGTTCCAGAGCCTGTTGATGGGATAGCTATACAACCCTCACAATTAGAAGTGGTATTTATTCCTCTTTTAGCTTATGATAAAACAGGAAATAGAGTGGGATACGGAAAAGGCTTCTATGATCGGTTTTTAACACAATGTAAATCTGAAACTTTAAAAATTGGTTTGTCTTTTTTTGAACCCGAAAATGAAGATTTTATAGCTTCAGAAGATGATGTTAGATTGGATTATTGTGTCACTCCGAATCAGCTGATTCAATTTTAACAGTGTGTTCTTCCGTAAAAGCCTTTTTATTAAACACAATTAAAATCCCAATTCCAGTACTAATTGCCATATCAGCCACATTAAAAACAGGATCAAAAAATGAAAAGTATTTTCCACCTATAAATGGCAAGTTATCTGGCATTACACCACTCCAAATCGGAAAGTGTAGCATATCTACAACATTACCATGAAACACCTTAGCATAACCACCTTCTTCTGGTAAAAATGTCGCGACTTGCATTACGCTATCATTAAATAACACACCATAAAACACCGAGTCTATGATGTTACCTAAAGCACCAGCAAAAATTATAGAAATAGCAAAAACTAAAATTTTAGATTTCTCCTTTTTTGTAACATCTAATAACCAAAATGCAATTCCTGTTACAGCTACAATTCTAAATAAGGTAAGAATTAGCTTAGCCGTTTCATCGGAAATAAAACTAATAAAATCGCTCAATTTTGTTCCCCAAGCCATACCATCATTTTCAACAAAGGCAATTTTAAACCATGAAAACACAGTGACATCCTCACCTAATTGAAAATGGGTTTTAATATAAATTTTACTGATTTGATCAATCAATAAAATAATAACTATAATGAGTGAGGCTTTCTTTAAAGACATCAAAAGGTTTTAAACAAAAATAAAGGTTTAATCTGGCTTTGCAACAGTAATATTCCCCTTAATAGACTTCAAATTCCATATTGAATTGGTATTAGAATATTCATCTAAAGCAATTTCTCCATGATTTGACTGTGCTTTAACCGAAGCCCTTTTAGTCACAACGTTAATATCTCCATCAAAAGTATTTATAGTAGCTGTTTCTACATTTGCTTCAACATAGCATTGTCCTTGATATAGTTGAATGTACAAGGATTTAAATTGGCCGTAAACATCTACCGATCCAATATCACTAACAAGATCTAAAACATAATATTCTGGAATTTCTAATTGTAAAGTTGCCGCAATGACTTTGTGAGCATTACGTTTATCATCTGGAATATTATGAAAAGGTAGTGGTTCTAAACTTAATTTAAGCGTCCGCTTTTTCTCACTAACCACGACTTGAAATTCATTTTGATATTCGCCATCTAAAGTAGAAATAATCGTAATGTTACTGGTTTTAGATGTTGCAACTGAAATATTAAAAATTTGATTAGCATCTATAGAAATGGCATCTATATTTTTGGCTGTAATTTCTTTTACTAAACTATTTTGAGCCCTTAACTGCATCCACAAAAAAGTAAAAATCACAAACACAAAAAAAGCCTTGAAATTAATATTCCAAGGCTTTATGATGTTGTTTTTATTCAAAATAAAATGGCAATAATAAGCGTTTTACGTTCGTAAAGGTATTACTGCATATTTTTAGCTTCAATACTCAAAGTAGCATGTGGCACTAACTTTAAACGTTCTTTATTTATTAGTTTTCCCGTCACACGGCATACGCCATAAGTTTTATTCTCAATGCGGATAATCGCATTTTTTAAATCGCGTATAAACTTTTCTTGACGAATAGCTAAGGCAGAATTTGCTTCCTTACTCATGGTCGCACTTCCTTCTTCAAAGGCTTTAAATGTAGGCGATGTATCATTGGTACCGTTGTCAAAATCATTCATGTAAGCACTTTTAATTAATTCTAAATCGTGCTCGGCCTTATTTATCTTATCTTGAAGTATGGCCTTAAATTCTGCTAAATCTTTATCAGAATATCTGTTTTTGGTATCTGTATTCATACTATTTGTGTTTTTGAATAAATAATTTGGTATTGACGTCGTCAAATATAATATCTATACCATTATTTACTGTGTCCATAATTTGTAATGCTTCGGTTAAGGTTTCAGATTTAATATACGCTTCATTTGAAATAACAGCTTCCACAATTGGGTCGTCTTTTTGTAGCTGAACGTCAATTCTGTCAGTTACTTCAAAACCTGAATCTTTACGTAAATTTTGGATTCTATTTACGAGCTCTCTAGCAATCCCTTCTTTACGCAACGCTTCACTGATAGTAACGTCTAAAGCCACTGTTAAAGCACCTTCATTCGCCACAAGCCATCCTTCAATATCTTGCGATGTTATCTCTACATCTTCCAACTCTAAGGTAATAGTTTTTTCGTTAATAACTAATTCTAATTTACCTTTTTGTTCAATAGTTTTAATGTCGTCTGCAGATAAGCCATTAATGGCATTTGCAATTAACTTCATATCTTTTCCAAACCGAGGTCCAAGTGCCTTAAAATTTGGTTTTATTTGTTTCACTAAAATATCCGAAGCGTCTTCCAAAAGTTCAATTTCTTTTATATTAACTTCGTGTTTAATGAGATCTGCAACCGCTTCAATTTCTTCTGTTTGTTGTTTTCCATCAACAGGAATCATTATTTTTTGAAGTGGCTGACGTACTTTAATTTTCTCCTTAGCTCTTAACGATAATACTAGTGAACATATTGTTTGTGCACTCTCCATTTTGCGTTCTAAAACTTTATCTATAACGCTTTCATCTACGGTTGGAAAATCGGCTAAATGGACACTTTCAAAAGTTTCTTTATTAGTTACAGCGTTTAAATCCAAATACAAACGATCCATAAAGAATGGTGCAATTGGCGCTCCTAATTTAGCAATAGTCTCCATGCACGTATAAAGGGTTTGATATGCCGAAATTTTATCGGTTTGGTAATCTCCTTTCCAAAAACGTCTTCTACTTAAACGCACATACCAATTACTTAAATAATCTTGGGTAAAGTCTGAAATAGCTCTTGCTGCTCTTGTGGGCTCGTAAGCCGCATAAAATTTATCAACTTTCTGAATTAAGGTATTTAATTCTGATAAAATCCAACGGTCTATTTCTGGTCTGTCTTGTAATGGAATATCTGCTTCACTATATTTAAATCCATCAATATTAGTGTAAAGTGTAAAGAAAGAATAAGTATTATAAAGTGTTCCGAAGAATTTACGACTCACCTCAGCAATCCCTTCACTATCAAATTTTAAGTTATCCCATGGATTGGCATTACTTATCATATACCAACGTGTAGCATCGGCACCATATTTTGATAAAGTTTCAAAAGGATCTACAGCATTTCCTAAACGCTTAGACATTTTCTGTCCGTTTTTATCTAAAACGAGTCCGTTGGAAACCACATTTTTATATGCTACATCATCAAAAATCATTGTTGCAATGGCATGAAGGGTATAGAACCAACCTCTTGTTTGGTCTACACCTTCGGCAATAAAATCGGCTTTTCTCCAAGCGTCTTCAACTTTTGCCTTATTCTCAAAAGGATAATGCCACTGTGCGTAAGGCATAGAACCAGAATCGAACCACACATCAATAAGATCACTCTCGCGACGCATCGGTTGTCCGGATGCAGACACTAATATAATTTTATCAACTACATTTTTATGTAAATCGATGGTCTCGTAGTTTTCTTCAGACATATTATCAACTTCAAAATCCTTGAAGATATCTTCGGTCATAAAACCAGCTTTAACCGACTTCTCCATCTCTGCTTTTAATTCCTTTACAGAACCAATACAGATTTGCTCTTTACCTTCTTCTGTTCTCCAGATTGGTAATGGAATTCCCCAAAAACGCGAACGCGATAAATTCCAGTCGTTTGCATTTGCTAACCAATTACCAAAACGTCCTGTCCCTGTAGATTCAGGTTTCCAGTTAATTCCAGTATTAAGCTCGTGCATTCTACCTTTAACATCTGTGATTTTAATAAACCAAGAGTCTAATGGGTAATATAAAATTGGTTTATCAGTTCTCCAGCAATTTGGATAACTGTGCTTATATTTTTCGACTTTAAAAGCCTTATTTTCTGTTTTTAATTTAATAGCCAACTCAACGTCGATAGAACGTTCTGGTGCCTCGCCATCATCGTAATATTCATTCTTCACATATTTACCTGCAAATTCACCCATTTCTGGTCTAAATTTTCCTTGTAAATCTACTAATGGTACTAAATTTCCATTCTCATCTTTTACCAACATTGGTGGTACTTCTGGTGTGGCTTGTTTTGCAACCAAGGCATCATCTGCACCAAAGGTTGGAGCTGTGTGTACAATTCCGGTACCATCTTCAACCGTTACAAAATCTCCAGAAATAACTCTAAAAGCATTTTCAGGATTATCATTTGGTAAAGCGTATGGCAGTAACTGCTCGTATGTAATACCAACTAAATCTTTTCCTATGAATTCTTTCACCACATAGAAAGGGATTTTTTTATCACCTTCTTGGTATTCTATCAATTCTGGTTTGGTTTCGACCTGTTTATATTTTCCATCAAACTGCTTATTGACTAAATTTTTAGCCAAAACCACATTCATAGGCTGAAAGGTGTATTGATTATAGGTTTCTACTAAAACATATTCAATCTTAGGCCCAACGGTTAACGCTGTATTACTCGGCAAAGTCCAAGGTGTCGTCGTCCAAGCTAAAAAGAAAATATCCCCTTCATTTTGTAAAAACTCTGGTAATGACTCTGCATTGGCTTTAAACTGCGCTACAACCGTTGTGTCTGTAACATCTTGGTATGTTCCTGGTTGGTTAAGCTCGTGCGAGCTTAAACCCGTTCCAGCTTTTGGCGAATATGGCTGAATGGTATAGCCTTTATATATTAAGTCTTTTTCGTAAATCTGTTTTAGCAACCACCAAACCGTTTCCATGTATTTGGATTTATAGGTAATGTACGGGTCGTCCATATCTACCCAATATCCCATTTTTTGGGTAAGGTCATTCCAGATATCTGTATAACGCATCACTGCTTTTTTACAAGCTTCGTTATATTCTTCTACGGTGATTTTTTTACCGATATCTTCTTTGGTTATTCCAAGTTCCTTTTCAACACCGAGTTCCACAGGTAAACCATGTGTATCCCAACCTGCTTTACGTTTCACTTGAAAACCTTTCATGGTTTTGTAACGTGGAAAAATATCTTTAATCGCACGTGCTAAAACGTGGTGTACACCAGGCAATCCGTTAGCTGAAGGTGGGCCTTCAAAAAACACATATGGTGGTTTTCCTTCTCTGGTTGTAACGCTTTTATCGAAGATATTATTAGCCTCCCAATAGTTACCGATTTCATCTGCAACGTTTGGCAAGTTAAGTCCTTTGTATTCAGGGAACTTTGTACTCATTATTCTGTTTTCTTTTCGAGGTGCGAATTTAAAGAATTTTAGGGAAATGGAATAATAAATAGTTCTGAAATGGCAACTAGTGCTTTTTATAAATATTTGTACCACAATCCATGCAAATTCCCGTTCCTTTAGTGAGCGTTAGTCTATTATTTTTCTTCAAAGACATTGCATAGGTACCTTGTTTTGAAAAGGTAATATAATTTCTCACAGGATAGTTAGAAGAATGTAGAATTTTAAATGTGTCTTCTACAACCAATTTATCGTTTGTGTAAAATAGAACTGCTCCATCCTTACGAAATTCAATTCGCTCATTTTTATTCCCTTTATAAGGAAACATTAGATTTGTGATACCTTCCCATTGCCAACTACCAACAATAGTATTGATCTTTATCTGCCTCCTTTTAAATTTTATATCCTGTATGCGGTCTAATGCATAAGTTGATAAATAAGAGATTTGGTTTTCCTTGGCAAAAGTTATATATTTTTCAATTAATACGGAATCTTCAGTTCTTATTTGATTTAATTTATAATAGGGAATATAGTCATTTACATGACTTCTACGTAGCGAATCCGCGAGGACATCTTCACTTAATAATGTTTCAAACTTTATAGCCGAAATATTTTGTAAAGAATCTAACTGAGAAATCAATATTTGATTTTTTAACTCTAGTTGAAATAGCTTCTTCTCTAATTGTTTTTCTTTTTCATTACACGATAAGCAACATACAATAGCTAAAAAGAGAAAGCGTGGTTTCATAAATTCATTTTAGAATCATCGTCACAAAAATCAAACCAAAAACCCAACTAAATCCTCAATTTTAGAAATCAGCTGAATCTTTATACCTGCATTTTTTAAGGCTATTTTATTGTATTTAGATACAAAAATGGTTGAAAATCCTAATTTTTCAGCTTCAAGAATGCGCTGTTCTACACGTTGAACGGGTCTAATTTCACCAGATAATCCAACTTCTGCAGCAAAACAATAATCACTTGGCAAGGCCTCATCTTCATTAGAGGATAATATGGATGCCACAACCGCCAAATCTATAGCCGGATCATCAACTGTGATACCACCTGTAATGTTTAAAAATACATCTTTTGCTCCTAAGCGGAAACCTGCTCGTTTTTCTAAAACTGCCAAAAGCATATTGAGTCGTTTGGCATTAAAACCAGTTGCTGAACGCTGTGGCGTACCATACACTGCTGTACTGACCAAGGCTTGTATCTCAATCATAAGTGGTCTTAAACCTTCTAAAGTTGCTGCTACTGCGTTACCAGAAAGCTCACCATCTTTTTCTGAAATTAATATTTCCGATGGATTAGATACTTCCCGTAGCCCAGAACCTTGCATTTCGTAAATACCAAGTTCATTTGTGGATCCAAAACGGTTTTTATTAGCTCTTAGAATTCTAAATACATGATTGCGATCTCCTTCAAACTGTAAAACGGTATCCACCATATGCTCCAAAATTTTTGGTCCAGCGATATGACCATCTTTAGTGATATGCCCAATTAATAAAACAGGTGTGGACGTTTCTTTAGCAAATTTTATTAACTCTGTGGTACATTCTTTTATTTGAGAAATACTTCCTGCTGAAGATTCTATGTAATCACTATGTAATGTTTGAATAGAATCTACCACCACAATATCGGGATCTAAAGCCTCAATTTGTTTAAAAATATTTTGAGTTTTAGTCTCAGTAAGAATATAGCAATTATTGCTATTTGGATTAATACGCTCTGCACGCATTTTTATTTGTTTCTGACTTTCTTCACCAGAAATATATAAAGTTTTGTATTGTAATCTTAATGCTATTTGAAGTAATAGCGTACTCTTTCCTATACCTGGTTCACCACCTAGCAATGTTAAAGAACCTTGAACCATTCCGCCACCCAATACACGATTAAATTCGCCATCGCGCATATCTAAACGCGCTTCTTGAGACGTATCTATATCATTAATTAATAAAGGTTTTGAAACTCGTTTTGTAGTAGATGTCGGAGTTTTCCAATCGCTCTTTTCTGGTTTTTGAATAACCTCTTCTGCAATTGTATTCCATTCTTTACAAGAGGTGCACTGCCCTTGCCATTTAGCATATTGACTACCACAATTCTGACAAAAAAACGTTGTTTTTACTTTAGCCATATTTATTTTCCGTACAACGGAAATCTCTTTAAATTATAAATATGACAAAATTAAAACAATTTTAGTTGATGTCTTTAAACCATGCTATAATAGCTAAAACTTTTAAAGTTGCTAATTTTGAAGGCATATTAGAAAACAAAAATGTTTTGGTTTTACCATATAAAGCTTCAAAAAAGTAATCTGTGGACAGCCTGCGTTTTCTAGTTTTCTTCATCGTCATCTTCATTATCATCAATCTCTTCGTCTAAATCTGCCACTGTTAATTCATCTATTTTAGAAAAGATATATTCTCTATTAATATGGCTAACATCATTTAATGTTAAAGCAGACTCGTATAATTTTTTAGCTTTTTTAGTTTTCCCAGATTTTTCTGCGTATTGTGCTAAGTAATAGGTACCCATTAAGGATTCTGGATGAAGTTTATTTGCCAGCGCACCTAATTTATTCAGTGATTTTAAATCTTCACGTTGTTCCGCAATTTTAACAACTTTTTCAATTTCTTCTACACTAATTTCTTTTTTTATACCAAATAACTTCTCAATTCGTTTATACCTATCCGTTAAATAATTATCCAAGGTACCTTCATAAGGCAAAACTTTTTCTTCTAACTCTTTCTCTCTAAGTGGATTATAGATGTCAAAAATCTTTTCGAAAGATCGTGCCAATGCACTTGTTACTAAAGTGTAATGCGTTTCTTCTTTAAAATCATCAAAGTAGTACGTTACGTTTTGATTATCGATTTCCTTAATCTGTCCGTCGGTAGAAAGTATGTTGTGACGTAAATGGGGAATGTCTTTTTCTGCTGTTGCCAAGTAATAGAAAATATCCTTTTTATAAAGTGCTAATCGCTTAGCTATAAAATTATTTAACGATCCAATAAAATCTGGACTGATACACACATAAGCCTGAAACTCTAAAGCCTCTTTAAATAAATAAGAATTAATAAAATTCCCCATATTATCATGGCCCACTGCCACTCTAAACTTACTTGTATTGTATTTTTTATCTATATAAGGCAATAACTCATCGGAAACAAAATTATGAAATCGAAGTCCCGACTCTGTAGGCAAACCTGTAGCGGGATCATAGTACCCATCGTAAAAGCGATTTTCTCCTTGCATAATTCCCACCACGATAGAACCTGGCATATTGTCAAAATAATACTGAAAATCAACCTGACCTACTACTGGCTCAAATAAGTAATCTCCATCGAACACAATAATAACTGGATACTTTTCATCAGCATCAGCATCGTAATTTTTAGGTAGTTTAACTTTTAGCTTACGAACGGCATTGAGTTTTGCCGAAGATATTTCCTGGTAAGTGATTTGCGCAAATGACGAAGCACAAATTAGACATGTAAGAACTACAAGAATAGTTTTTTTCATGATGAGTAGGTTTAGATTTGGGACTCCAAACATACTAAATTATCGCTAAGTTGTCAATTTTTTTCGATGAAATACATTATCGTTTCATTTTTTCTTGAATTTCATACATTTTATCGAGCATCATTTCTTTATCCACTGACTGAGATGGCTCTAATAACAATCCGGCTTTATAACGTTGCAAAGCACGTTTCAAATCGCCTTCTTTCTCATTATACATTCCTGAATAATAAGCACTTAGCATTGATTTTGGAAAATTTTTATTAATTAGTTTGGATAATTTTTCAAGCGATTCTAAATCGTCCTTCTTATTACTCGCAGCTGCAATAGCCCTAATATCGTTTTCAATTAATTTTTTTTCAAAACCATAGAAATGCTCAATATCTTCGTACTTCTTCACTAAATAATCGTAGGGAGAACCTTCAAATGTTAAAACTTTTTCTGAATACTCTTTGGCATTAATAGGTTTGAATAGTGTAAAAATCTGATTTAATGCCTTAGGAATCCCTCTTCCCACTAATGAATAATGGTTAGCATCCTCAAAATCATCAAATTTATATAAGAATTTTTCATTTTCAATAGACGAAATAACCGTGTTAGCTTCTAAAATTGATGCTCTCATGGTTTTAATGTCCGCATCTGCGGTCGCCATATAATAGAATATCTCATCGTTTAATATAGATAAGCGCTGTTGTAATCTATTAATCATTTCTGTTGCAAAATCTGGGCTCAACGCCACATACGCTCTAAATATCGGCTCATCTTTAAACAAGTAATAGTTTATGAAATTAGCACTTAAATCGTGTCCTACAATAATTCTAAAATTCGAAGCATTATACTTATCTTCTATAAATGGTAATAACTCTGCTGCCATAAACTCGTAGAATGCAGCACCATCATGCGCAGGAAAAAAAGTCTCATTATCATAATAAAAATCATTTTCTCTTGTTGTGGCTTGGTTAATCCCTACAACAATACAATCTGGAATATCTTCCCAATACGATTGATAGTCTATATTCCCTGCAATAGGCTCAAACAAATAATCTCCGTCTAAAACAATAATTAAAGGATAAGTCCTTTTTTCGTCGGGATTGTAATTTCTTGGTAATTGAATTTTCAATTCGCGTTCACCATCCAATTTATAAGAATCAATGGTTTTATAGATGGCTTGAGATTGAATATTTAGACCTATAAAAAGCGCTAGAAGTAGATAGAAATTCTTCATATGACAGATAAATTACGTATTTAAAATAACTAAAATTTTTATAATGTTGTTTTCTTTCTATTGTAAATAGGTAAATATAATAATGATAAACCACCAATAACAATAATAACTAGGGTTTGCGTAGACCAAACTATCCACCCAAACGCTCTACTCGGATCATCCGCTATACCAAATAACGAAAATGCAAGAACAACCGCTTCTGGAAACGAACCCACACCTCCATTGGTAGCTGCAATACTAAAACTTGAAAGGATAAACCCAATAAGAATTGCTGCCAAGCCTATGTGCTGTAATTCGGGTAAAGCAAATGTGGTTACATAAAACATAAGCACATACATTACCCAAATAAATAAAGTATGCCCTATAAACGCCCACTTTTTCTTCATTTTAAAAATGCTAAGCGCTCCCTCTAATAGCCCTGTGACAAACCCTTTTACTTTTATTGCAAATTTAGATTTGCCCTTTCTAATAAAAAGAAACAACACTAGCGCTCCCAAAAATAACACGGAACCACCTAAAATTAAAGAAGTTATATTAAATTTTTGTAAAAAAAAATCAAAGATAAACTCAGACTCTAAAAAAAATGCTAAGACTACAATGGTAAGCAGCATTATAGTATCGGCTACACGTTCTGCAACGATGGTACCAAAACCTTTATCGAACGGAAGCTCTTCGTAGTTTTTTAATATTGTAGCTCTTGCAACTTCACCTGCTCTTGGAATCGTAAAATTAATAAGATAAGCAGCGTATACGGCCATTAAACTATTTCCAAATTTAGGCTTAAAACCTAAAGGCTCAACCATAAACAACCAACGATAGGCTCTAGAAATATGACTAAGCATCCCCAAACTCACACCAAGAATAATCCATGTATAGTCAGCATCCTTAAAGTACTGAACTAATTTTTCAATAGAAATTTTAGATAAAGAATACCATACCAAACCCACTCCTAAGAGCAATGGTAAACCAACTTTTAGAATGGATTTAGCTTGGGCCACCTGATTATTTTAAGAGGTTCGTAGCTTCATCTGGAAAGACTAATGACGGCTTAAACACCTTCGCTTTTTCAATGTCCATAATGGCATAAGTAATAAGAATAAGCGTATCACCAACAGCCACTTTACGTGCTGCAGCTCCATTAAGGGTAATCTCGCCACTATTACGAGGACCAGGAATACAGTAGGTTTCTAAGCGTTCTCCATTATCGTTATTAACAATCTGAACTTTTTCGCCTTGTATAATATTGGCCGCTTCCATTAGGTCTTCATCAATAGTGATACTACCAATATAATTAAGCTTGGCACCTGTAACCTTTACACGATGAATTTTAGATTTTACAACTTGTATTTGCATACCACAAAGATAATTAATTTAAAGCGATATTGTCTATCAATCTTATATCGCCTGCATATACAGCTATAAATGCTCTATATGATTTTTTTATTGATTTTCGTTTTACCGGTTTTAAGGTTGTTTCGTCTGCAATTATAAAATACTCGAGCTCTAAGAGCGACTGATTTTTAAATGCCTTCTCAACCCATTCCGACACTACTTTAGCACTTTTTGTGCCAAACTTTGTTTTGGCAGTCTGTAGTGTTTTATAAATAATTGGAGCAATCTCCCGATGTTGAGGTGTTAATCTTGCATTTCTAGAACTCATTGCCAATCCGTCTTCTGCTCTAAGTATAGGACAACCAACAATGGTAACCGGAATATGGTGCAGCGCTACTAATTTTTTAATAATTTGCAATTGCTGAAAATCCTTTTCGCCAAAATATGCAAAATCAGGAGTTACAATTTCAAACAAACGTTTCACAATTGTACCCACTCCGTCAAAATGACCAGGCCTAAAAGCTCCTTCCATCTGATGTTCTAACCCATCATATTGAAAAGAGTCAGCTTCTATATTATCATCATAAATATCCTTGACATTAGGAGCATAAACAATAATTTGATTATCACTTACACCCTTTAACAAAGCTACATCTGCCTCTAAAGTTCTTGGATATTTAATCAAATCATCTTGATTATCAAATTGGGTAGGGTTTACAAAAATGCTCACCACAACAAAGTTGTTTTCTTTCAATCCTCTTTTCACCAACGACACATGCCCTATATGTAGAGCACCCATAGTTGGCACAAACCCAATTGAGTTCCCCTTGGCTTTCAAAGCACTAATGTGATTTGACAATTCTGTTTTATTCTGAAAGTTCTTCAATGCCGTAACAAAAATTTAACGCATGCAAACATAATATAATACTAGCAATCTGCACAAATTTTTGTAATTTTGCATGTTTTTTACTATTAATTTCAAAAGCAGCAGATTTATGAAAGATAAACGAAT
>Ga0193951_1000402_pt1 | contig 19955 bp, 20 predicted proteins | sample BB_2_MG_FD_140370 | JGI IMG/M metagenome (GOLD analysis project Ga0193951, IMG submission 140370) | Microbial mat bacterial communities from the Broadkill River, Lewes, Delaware, United States - BB_2_MG | ecosystem: Environmental > Aquatic > Freshwater > River > Microbial mats | place: USA... | reverse complement strand
TTAAATAAAACAATAAAGCATGATTTTAGAAATGAAAGTGCCTTCACCAGGCGAATCAATTACTGAGGTAGAAATTGCAGAATGGTTAGTGCAAGATGGTGACTATGTAGAAAAAGACCAAGCAATAGCTGAAGTAGATAGTGATAAAGCAACTTTAGAGCTGCCAGCAGAAGCTAGTGGAACAATTACACTAAAAGCCGAGGAAGGTGATGCTGTTGAAGTTGGTGCAATTGTTTGTTTAATAGATACTAGTGCGGCCAAACCAGAAGGTGGTGACGCTCCTGCTAAAGAAGTAAAGAAGGAAGCGTCTCCTGCTAAAGTTGAAGCCCAACCTGCCACATCCAATGCTCAAACCTATGCTACAGGAACTGCAAGTCCTGCTGCAAAGAAAGTGTTAGCAGAAAAAGGTATTGATGCTAGTGCGGTTTCTGGAACAGGTAAAGATGGCAGAATTACTAAAGACGATGCTGTAAAAGCTGTACCATCAATGGGAACTCCTACAGGTGGAAATAGAGGAACAACGCGTAGTAAAATGTCTATGCTCCGTCGTAAAGTTGCCGAGCGTTTGGTTGAAGCAAAAAATACAACAGCAATGTTAACCACATTTAATGAGGTTAATATGACACCAATTTTTGAGTTGCGTAAGCAGTATAAAGAAGACTTTAAAGCAAAACACGGTGTAAGCCTTGGGTTTATGAGCTTCTTTTCTTTAGCTGTGGTTAGAGCGCTACAAATGTATCCTGCCGTTAATTCTATGATTGATGGGAAGGAAATGTTGTCTTATGATTTTGTAGATATTAGTATTGCCGTTTCTGGTCCAAAAGGTTTAATGGTACCTGTAATTAGAAATGCAGAAAATTTATCATTTAGAGGAATAGAGTCAGAAGTAAAACGTTTAGCTCTTAGAGCTAGAGATGGACAAATTACTGTAGATGAAATGACAGGAGGTACGTTTACCATCACCAATGGTGGAGTATTTGGTAGTATGCTATCTACACCAATTATTAATCCTCCACAAAGTGGAATTTTAGGAATGCATAACATAATTGAAAGACCAATAGCCGTAAATGGCAATGTTGAAATTCACCCAATGATGTATGTGGCATTGTCTTATGACCACCGCATTATTGACGGTAAAGAATCTGTTGGATTCCTAGTTGCTGTAAAAGAAGCACTTGAAAACCCAGAAGAGTTATTAATGGATAATAATGTTATGAAGGCTTTAGAGCTGTAAATCTTATCTAACCTATAAAAATGAGAAAGCGCAACTCTTCAAGAGTTGCGCTTTTTTTTTTACACCTAACTAACTAAAATTAATTAAAGAAATTAACAGCTATATTTGCTGAAATAACAATTACTGAACTAACAATTAATAAGATTACAAAGATCTTGTCGCTTTTTGTACTTGATTCTTTTTTCATTGTTTCCATGGCTTATTGTGTTATTATAAACTCTGTATTATGTTTTAATTTCGAGCTTATAGGATTATAATTTGAAGTTTGAATTAATAGCTGATGTAAAGTTGCAATTAATTATAACACAATACAATACGTGACTTTACGTATTTTTTCTCTTTTTTGTAAAAAAAAAGCCTTGAACAAAAGTTCAAGGCCATAATAATCCCTAAGAATTAATCAATTCTATGATGTTTTAGAATTAACTAATAGCAAATTGTATGTTACAACCCCTACATTTGTAACACGGTGTAAAGGTCATAAAAAAAATAATATGATACTATACGTAACTTTACGTAGTTTGCGACTTTTTTTTAAATAGGCATCATAAATGATGTGAATTTTCCTTTGCCCAGATGAGTAAACTGTTTTGTTTGCGCTCTAATTTTAGCTTTTTTATAATATTACTTTTATGTTTTTCAACGGTTCTCGGGGATATTAAAAGTAAATCGGCAATTTCAACACCAGTTTTGTTTTCAGAAATTAATTTCACGATGCCTTTTTCATGTTTGGTAAGTAACTCAAAATTTTCTGGCAGCTCATTTAGTTCTAAAAACTTTAATAATTCTGGACTAAAATAAGAGTTGTTTTTTACTACAGATGAGATGCAGTTTTCAATTTCTACCAGTGCAAATTCTTTTAGAACATAACCATAAATGTCTAAAGCTTTGGCTTCATGGTATATTTTTTCATCTTTCTCAAAAGTAATAAGTACAATTTTGGTCGCAAGTTTATCTTTTTTACATTTCTCGGCAATTTCTAAGCCAGAGTAAAACGGCATTTTAATATCTAATATGGCAATGTCTGGACTATGCGCCTTAATCAGAGTTAAGGCTTCTTTTCCATTTTTTGCACTTGCTAATACGTTATATTCTTTTTCTATTAAAAAATCATGCAGACCTTTCAGGACCAGAGGATGGTCATCTGCTATAATGATAGTAGGATTCATTTTTTGCTATTAATTATTTAAAGGTAATAAGAAACTTTAGTAAAAAAAACTTCTCCATGCTATTTACAATTAAAAAGATTCTACAACTTTAAATACAAGTATTTTTTCTCATAGTCTATAATCCCCTTACCTTTTTTTAAGATGTCTGCACCAATAATACCATCTACAGGGTCGGCATTATGATTCATTAAACCATTATTGACATGAGATAAATTAAAAAGAATGAGAGCGACTCGGTTTTTTTTCCATTTTCCTACTTTAATGGCATTAGATGATGAGATTTGCGTCAACATGTCAGAGGCACCCGCGCCAACCGCTTTAATTTCAGAGTCTTTTACTTTAAGTTTAAAACGTTCTATAGCTTCAAAGCCCACACAACTACTCGATGCTCCTGTGTCTAGGATAAAGCGTCCTTTTACACCATTAACACTGGCTTTTATTTCAAAATGGTTGGTTTTTGTGAGTTTTAACTTCACTTTTGAATAGCCTTTATTGCGGAGGAAGTCCTTTAATGTGTCCATATATTTTGTTCAAATTTTAGTATCCAAAATAGATTATACAATTATCAAGCCTAAAAATGAGATGGTGTAATATACAGAAGTTGTTTAAAGTTTTAGATGTAGTTATTGGTAATTATAAAAAAAATCTTTAATTATCAGTGTGTTTGTTGTTAAACGAAGTGTCTTTATATATATTAAAATTAGCACATAATCCCTTTATATGTAATCAGAGTAAGGTCTATTTTTTTATTATGATGTCATCTTTAATAATAGGGAAAATTGTTTTGTGTTGATGTGAAATAAAGGCTTTCAAAAAGAGCTTAGATATTGTAATTTGTTTTACCTAAAGATTTTTTAAATTCGTTGAAAATAATGTGTTCATGCGGGAAAACAAATTACACGAAGACCAAAAATATATTGATGGATTGGCCGACAATAATGCTACGGTTATCAAGGGTATTTATGTGAAGTTTTCATCTCGAGTAATTCAATATATCAGCCACAATAATGGTGATGCTTATGATGCCCAAGATGTCATTCAAGAAACTATAATTGCAATATATAATCAGGCCAAACAACAGAAGTTGCAATTAACCTGTCCGTTTGAAACCTATTTCTTTTATTTATGTAAGCGCAAATGGCTAAACCTGCTAAAGCAAAATTTCGATGAGGCCAAAAGTATAGAGCTAACTGAATTAGATACAGATCATGTTGCCAAAGAAATATCTCATGAGACATACGTCTTTGAGAAAAATCACACATTGTATAATGAAAAGTTTCAGCAATTAGATGATGCATGTAAAGAGGTGCTTAAAGCTACTTTTTCGATGAAACCCAAGGACCAAGTTTCTAAAAGCTTAAATATCACTTATACTGCTGCGATAAAGCAAAAAGTATTATGTATTGGTGAATTAACTCAAAACGTACTGAACACACTTGAATTTAACCCGCATAATGATAAATTTATTGGTGAACAAGAATTTATACAGTGCGAAAAGTACTTGGTTGGTGATTTAACTAAAGATAAGTTGTCTTTTTTTAATGAGCGTTTGCGGTCTGATGATCAGTTTAAGCAAGCTTTTAAAATTTATAAAGATATATCTGATCATCTGATACATGAAATTACAAACGAGCGTCCAATATCCGATTTTAAAGCTAATCTTGATGTTATTTCTAGTCAGTATTTTAACGCCATCCATGATATAGATATGAATAGTGTAGCGTCTTCCAAATCACATTTTTATAAATATGTCATTGTCGTGTGTGTTATCATCTTCATTGGCTTCTTGGTTTTTAAACTAATTGTAGAATCTTAATAAGAACACTATTTTCGTTTCAACGTTATAAGAATTGCGGATGCTAAAAATTTTAGTAAAATGAATTAATGTTAAAGATAAAGCAAATTGTTACCATTATTAGAAATACTAAAATGAAAGTCATTAAATCCAAGATGACTTTTTTACTTTTGCAAAATGATAATTACAGATACACATACCCATCTATATAGTGAAGCTTTTGCGGAAGACAGAGCAGAAATGATTCAACGTGCTATTGATTCTAATGTTACGCGTTTTTTTATTCCAGCAATAGACTCTACATATACAGAATCTATGCTTCAGCTTGAAGAAGATTTTCCTGAGTATGTATATTTAATGATGGGATTGCATCCTACTTCTGTAAAAGACAATTATAAAGAAGAGTTACGCTTGGTGGAAGATTTCCTAGCGAAACGCAAATTTTGTGCTATCGGCGAAATAGGAATTGATTTGTATTGGGATACCTCTACTTTAGATATTCAAATAGAGGCTTTTAGGCGTCAAATAAATTTGGCTAAACAGTATAAGCTTCCTATTGTGATACATTGTAGAGAGGCCTTTGATGAAATTTTTGAGGTTTTAGAAACGGAACGCTCTGATGATTTATTTGGTATATTCCATTGTTTTACAGGTACTTTAGAGCAGGCTCAAAAAGCCATTTCCTATAATATGAAATTAGGAATAGGAGGTGTTGTAACTTTTAAAAATGGTAAAATAGATCAATTTATAAATCAAATAGAGCTTAAACACATTGTTTTAGAAACTGATGCACCGTATTTGGCTCCAAAGCCATATAGAGGTAAACGAAATGAAAGTGCTTATATTAATAAGGTGCTAGAAAAATTAGCTGAACTTTATAATACAAGTGTAGAAGACATCGCAAACATAACTACAAAAAATTCAAAAGCTATATTCGGAATCTAGATGACTAAACAACCACATATCCTATTAATATATACAGGTGGTACCATCGGTATGGTTAAAGATGTTGAAAACGGAGCACTTAAGGCTTTTAACTTTGATAGTTTGCTTGTTAAGATTCCGGAATTAAGATTATTAGACTGTACCATTGACACCATCTCATTTGATGATCCTATAGATTCTTCTAACATGAATCCTAAATATTGGGGAGACATAGCGACCATAATTGGTGAAAATTACTTAAATTATGATGGTTTTGTGGTGTTGCATGGTAGTGATACTATGAGTTACTCTGCATCAGCACTGAGTTTTATGTTAGAAAACTTAGCAAAACCAGTTATCTTTACAGGTTCGCAGTTACCTATTGGAGATTTGCGTACAGATGCAAAAGAAAATTTAATAACCTCTATTCAAATGGCTTCTTTAAATATAGAAGGGATACCAATTATTAGAGAAGTCGGCTTGTATTTTGAATATAAATTATACAGAGGTAATAGAACCACTAAATTAAATGCAGAACATTTTGAAGCGTTTGAATCATTAAACTATCCGCATCTTGCAGAATCTGGTGTGCATTTAAAAGTGAATTCCGAATATTTATGGAAGCCTACACCAAACAAAAAATTAATTTTACGTACAGCAATGGATACAAGTATTGGTGTGCTTAAGCTATTTCCAGGTATTTCTAGACCTATATGCGAAGCCATTCTTACAAGCAAATTAATTAAAGGGCTTATCATAGAAACCTATGGCTCAGGGAATGCTACTACGGAAGATTGGTTTTTAAAATTACTAAAAGATGCCATTGCAAGAGGACTTCATATTATCAATGTTACACAGTGCGCAGGAGGCAGTGTAAATATGGGGCAATATGAAACTAGTTCGCAGTTAAAAACACTAGGAGTTATCTCAGGAAAAGACATCACTACAGAAGCTGCATTAACTAAATTAATGTACCTTTTAGGAGAGAAAATAGAGGCAAAAGAATTCAAAACTATTTTCGAAACGTCCTTAAGAGGGGAAATGTCCTAAAAATAACAGAAAATAACATTATAAATTTTAGTGTTTGAAGATTTTTTTGTTATTTGGCACAATGTAATTTTTGACTAAATTTAGAGAGAGGTGGCCGAGTGGTCGAAGGCGCACGCCTGGAAAGTGTGTATACCTCAAAAGGGTATCGAGGGTTCGAATCCCTTCCTCTCTGCTGATAATTATGCGCGATTATTGCATATTTTTTTTTACCTTTAACACTTTAACTAATAAAATTAAGATTCAGAACAATGAAAAGATTATTTTCTATCCTTGCCATAACATGTTTAATGGCTATCGGAACTGTTAATGCCAATGCAACAACAGCCTTTGCAAGTGCAACAGCAACTGTAACTAGTGTAACTCAAGCAGAAGAAACAGCTTCCGAAGATGTGAGTTTCCATCAAGAATTAAAAAAGCGTTTTATCGAAGGTGGTCCAGGCTTCATGGGAATTGTACTATTATGTTTAATTCTTGGTTTAGCAATCGCTATAGAGAGAATTATCTTTTTAAATCTTTCGACAACAAACACTAAAAAATTAACACAAAATGTAGAAGATGCCCTAAATTCTGGTGGTATTGAAGCAGCAAAAGAAGTTTGTAGAAATACAAAAGGACCTGTTGCCTCTATTTTCTATCAAGGTTTAGATAGAGCTGATGAAGATATCGATGCTGCTGAAAAAGCTGTTGTAGCTTATGGTGGTGTTCAAATGGGACAATTAGAAAAGAATGTGTCTTGGATATCATTATTTATCGCTTTAGCACCGATGCTTGGTTTCATGGGTACGGTAATCGGTATGATTCAAGCCTTTGATAAAATTGAAGCCGCTGGTGATATGCAACCTTCTTTAGTAGCAGGTGGTATTAAAGTAGCACTTTTAACAACGGTATTTGGACTTATTGTAGCGATTATACTTCAAATTTTTTACAATTACATCATTGCTAAAATTGATAGTATTGTAAACGATATGGAGGATGCATCAATTACATTGATGGATTTATTAGTAAGACACAAAAAATAAAAAACAATTATGCACAAAATATTAAAAATAGTAGCTGCAATTATCAGTGTACTTGGCATTATCTTTCTTGGAAGAATAATTGCGGTAGGTGATGATGAAATAAAAGCAGCAGCATTAGCAGGCGATACTGCTATTGTAGATCCAATAGCTATTACAGCTTATATTATATTAGGACTCGTTTTATTATTTGTGGTGGTTTTTGTCTTAAAGAATCTATTCACAAATACAGCAGGACTAAAAAATACACTGATTGGTGTAGGAGCTTTTGCAGCCGTATTAATCATTTCTTATGTGATTTCTGGTGGAGACGATATGCAGTATAAATTACAAGATGGTATTGCAACAGAAAGTCAATCTACAATGGTAGGAGCTGGTTTAGTAGCTTTTTATATATTATTAGCTGTTGCTGCAATAACTATGATTTTTTCAGGAGTTAAAAAAGTAATCAGTAAATAATAAAATATGGCAAAAAGAGCAGCACCCGAAGTTAATGCAGGATCAATGGCTGACATTGCCTTCTTATTACTTATATTTTTCTTAGTTACTACAACTATTGAGAAGGATAAAGGATTATTAAGAAGTTTGCCGCCTATTGATGACACTGAAGTTGAGCCACCTGTAATTAAACAGAAAAACCTATTTACAGTTAATATTAACCGTAATAATCAACTTTTAGTAGAGGAGGAAGAAATTCCTATTAGCGAGTTAAGACAAGCGACTATAGATTTCTTAGATAATGGTGGAGGAACGAACCAAGCTGGTGAGCGTTGTGATTATTGTAAAGGAAAACGTTTAGAGGATTCCTCTGATCATCCTGATAAGGCAATTATCTCAATGAAACACGATAGAGAAACCACTTATGAAAAGTACATGGATGTACAAAATGAGTTGGTTGCAGCTTATAATTTCTTAAGAGAGCGAGAAGCATCTAGACTTTATAAAAAGTATTACCCAGATGCAGAAAAAGTATTTACGGCTATGCTTGAAGAGAAAGAGAAGAATCAATTTAGTAAGGATGAAGTTCTTAATGAGCGTATAGAAACCATTAAGAAGTTATTCCCAATGAAATTGTCCGAAGCAGAACCAGATAAAAAATAAAAAGTAACAATTATGTCTAAATTTAGAAAGAAAGATAAAGGTGATTTGCCTGCAATTTCAACGGCATCATTACCAGATATTGTATTTATGTTGCTTTTCTTTTTTATGGTTGCAACTGTAATGCGCGATAGTTCATTAATGATTGAGAACCAATTACCAAGTGCAGACCAAGTAGAAAAGCTGAAAAAAGATAGAACAATTTTTATCTATGCAGGTAAACCTAGTAGTCAGTACAAGCAATTTGGTGAAGAACCAAGAATTCAGTACAACGATGCATTTATCACTGTAGAAGATGTTCAGTCTTCTGTTAATCAAGGTATTGTTGAAATGAATGAAGAACTACAAAGTAAAGTTGTTGTAGGTCTTAAAGTTGATAAAAATACCAACGCAGGTTTAGTATCTGATATAAAACAAGAACTGCGTAAAGCAAATGCATTAAAAGTAATGTACATTGCCAATACAAAAACTGAAGAGTTTTAATATATTCTTAATTTTATTGAAGAAGCGTCCTGAGTAATCGGGGCGCTTTTTTGTATTTTAGATATTAAAGATTTTGTAGCTTTAACCCGTTATAAGAAGAGGTATTCAATATATAGTACTTATTTTAAATTTTTGAGATCACACATGAAACGTTATTTGTTACCAATCCTTACATTAATGAGTTTTTTTGGGTTTTCTCAAAAGTATAATACTAATACACCAGAACTTTATACAAAGTACAGAGAAGATCAGTTTTATGCTGCTGTGACTTATAATTTACTTAATGATAGACCGAGTGATATTTCCCAAACAGGTTTTTCTTCAGGGTTTAATCTGGGTTTTATACGAGATATGCCCATTAATAAAAGACGTAATATAGCCTTGGGTTTAGGTTTAGGTATTTCCGCAAATTCATATAACCAAAAAAATGTTTTAATTCAGGAAATTGATAATGCCATTAATTTTACTAAAATTGATGAAGGTGATTATGATGTATCCAAGAATAAGTTTGCGACTTACCTAGTTGAAGTTCCTTTTGAGTTGAGATGGAGAACATCAAGCCAAAGCGAATATAATTTTTGGCGCATTTACACAGGATTTAAAGTAGGCTATGTAGTTTATAATACAACAAAGTTTAAAAGCGCGATCACTACAGAAAAGCTTTCTAATATTGATAGTTTTAATAGTATGCAATATGGATTAACGCTGAGTGCTGGTTATGGAACCTGGAATTTTCATATGTATTATGGACTTAATTCTATCTTTGATGATACGGCGTCTTTTGAAGGTAATAATCTAGATATGACCTCCTTAAAAATAGGATTAATGTTTTACATTCTATAACCAATAATGAAGTAGAATACACTGCGGAACCAAACCAGTGATGATACCTACAATTAACTCTTGAGATGTGTGCGCTTTAAGATGTAAACGAGAGGTAGCTATAGCTCCAAGAATAACCATCATTAATGCAATTGTACCATTTATATTGATGTGGTAATGCATGCTTACAGCAACAGCAAACATAAAGAAACCTGAAGCTGCTATCATATGAATACTAGCCTTAATTTTGAAGACAGCTAATATAAAGCATGTCAATGTAGATAATAGAATCCCCACAAAGAAGTAATACAATTCAATAATTTCTTCTGGAGGTAATACACGAATCAAAATCAATAAAGTGATCACACAATTAATAAAAAGTGGTATTAAGCGTTCTTTGGTACTCTTTAAATAGATAGAGTTAACTTTATTAATTGTTTTAAGTAAGAAAAACAGTAGAATTGGAAGTATAATGGTAAGAATAACAATCGAAAATATTTTAGCATTTCTTACAGGATCTGGTATATAACGTGGCGTCTTAGAAAAATAGAAAAGTATACCCAATAACGGCATTATTAATGGGTGAAAAACAAATGATATACTTTTTAAGATAAATTCCTTCATGTGTAATATCAAATGTAAAGTATTATCTTCATAAAAGTCAGTCTATATTTCAGCTTTTGGCAAACGTTTGTTTACGCCAACATTATTGTGAAAGTGTAATTCGTATTCAACTTAAAGCTCTTTTCGTAAGCGAGCTACAGGAATGTCTAATTGTTCTCTGTATTTAGCAACAGTTCGTCTTGCAATAGGATAACCTTTTTCCTTTAGAATTTTAGAAAGGGCTTCGTCTGTTAATGGTTTCTTTTTGCTTTCTTCGTCTATAACGGTTTCAAGAATCTTTTTAATTTCTCTAGTTGAAACTTCTTCACCTTGATCATTAGTCATAGATTCTGAAAAGAATTCTTTTATCAATTTTGTACCATAAGGTGTATCAACATATTTGCTATTGGCCACACGAGATATAGTGGAAACATCCATTTCAATTTCATCAGCAATATCTTTTAAGATCATTGGTCGCAAATTACGTTCGTCGCCTGTTAAGAAATATTCCTTTTGATAGTGCAAAATAGCGCTCATAGTTACAAATAATGTTTGCTGACGTTGTCTTACAGCTTCTATAAACCATTTGGCAGCATCTAACTTCTGCTTTATAAACATTACGGCATCCTTTTGGGCTTTCGATTTATCTTTTGTCTCTTTATAGCCTTTTAGCATGTTATTGTATTCTCTAGAGACATGAAGCTCTGGGGCATTTCTACCGTTGAGCGTTAATTCTAATTCGCCATCTACAATTTTTATGGCGAAATCAGGTACAATATGTTCTACAATTTTATTGTTACCAGCATATGAACCTCCTGGCTTAGGATTCAGCCTTTCAATTTCTTCAATAGCCTCTTTAAGTTGCTCCTCGTTAATGTTAAATTTTTGCATTAACTTTTTGTAATGCTTTTTAGTAAATTGCTCAAAACCATTATCTATAATGGTCGTTGCTAATTCTACATCTGAATGCTGTTCTTTGCGGTGCAATTGTATACTTAAACACTCTTGCAGATTACGTGCTCCAACTCCTGCAGGATCTAATTGATGAACGACTCCTAAAACCTTTTCAACTTCCTCTTCTGTTGTATATACATTTTGCGTAAATGCTAAGTCGTCGGTAATGTCGGATAAGGAACGACGTATATAACCGCTTTCATCAACACTACCAACAAGAAAATAGGCAATTTCTTCTTCTTGGTCAGTTAACCTAAAGGTATTTAACTGATTAATTAAATGCTGTGTAAACGAAGTACCAGCAGCATATGGTACAGATTTATCGTCATCATCCGCACTGTAGTTATTGGCTTGTGTTCTGTATTCTGGTATTTCATCATCACTTAGATATTCATCAATATTAATATCGTCAGCTTCTATAGTTTCATTATCATCGTATGTTTCTTCAGAATTATCAAACTCATCAAAACTGTCTTCAGACGTTTCTGATTCTTTTCCAGTATCTAGGGCAGGATTTTCTTCTAACTCTTGTTTTAAACGCTGCTCAAAAGCTTGTGTAGGCAATTGAATCAACTTCATTAGTTGAATCTGTTGCGGAGACAACTTCTGAGAGAGCTTAAATTGTAAAAACTGCTTTAATGACATATACTTTTAATTGATAAGATAAAAATAATAAAAAAACCTATCAGGTTTTGCAATCTAATAGGTTTAAATATAATAATTAAAACTCTGCGTTTTGTGGTGTTCTAGGATAAGGTATTACATCTCTAATATTTCCCATACCCGTGGCAAACATTACCAAGCGCTCAAATCCTAAGCCAAAGCCAGAGTGTACGGCTGTACCGTATTTTCGTAAATCTAAATACCACCATAACTCTTCTTCTGGTATATCTAAGGCTTTCATTTTTTCTTTTAATACGTCTAAACGTTCTTCACGTTGAGATCCTCCAACCATTTCTCCTATTCCCGGAAATAGGATATCCATAGCTCTAACAGTTTTGCCATCTTCATTTAAACGCATGTAGAAGGCTTTGATATTTGCCGGATAATCAAATAATATTACCGGACATTTAAAATGTTTTTCAACTAAATAACGTTCGTGTTCAGACTGTAAATCTGCTCCCCATTCTTCAATAATGTAGTTGAACTTTTTCTTTTTATTAGGCTTACAGTTTCTTAAGATATCAATAGCTTCCGTATAGCTTACGCGTTTAAAGTTATTATCTACTACGAACTTAATTTTTTCAATTAAGCTCATTTCGCTACGTTGGGCCTGAGGTTTTGTTTTTTCCTCATCTAAAAGACGTTTCTCTAAAAACTCTAAATCTTCTTTATTGTTTTCTAAGATATGACTCAAAACAGATTTCATAAAATCTTCAGCCAAATCCATATTACCAGCCAAATCCATAAAGGCAACTTCTGGTTCAATCATCCAGAACTCTGCTAAGTGACGTGTTGTATTAGAATTTTCGGCTCTAAATGTTGGTCCAAAAGTGTAAACTTTACCTAAAGACATGGCATAGGTTTCAGCTTCAAGCTGACCAGAGACCGTTAAATTAGTTTCTTTTCCGAAGAAATCTTCTTTGTAGTTTATAGACCCATCTTCGTTTAATGGAGGGTTTTTTACATCTAAACCTGTTACTTTAAACATTTCACCTGCACCTTCAGCATCACTTCCGGTGATAATAGGTGTGTGCATATAGTTAAAACCGTTCTCATTAAAATATTTGTGAACTGCAAATGATAAAGACGAGCGTAAACGCATTACAGCACTAAAAGTGTTTGTTCTGGTGCGTAAATGTGCGTTTTCTCTTAAGAATTCAAAAGAGTGTTTTTTGGGTTGAATAGGGTAAGTTTCCGGATCGGAATCTCCTAAAATTTCTAATGTTTTTACAACAATTTCAACCGATTGTCCTTTTCCTTGGCTTTCTACCAATTCGCCAGTAATATGTATTGCTGCTCCTGTAGTGACACGCTTTAAAAGGGCTTCGTCAAAATTTTCAAAATCAACAACACATTGAATATTATTAATAGTAGAACCATCGTTTAAGGCAATAAATCGGTTTGCCCTAAAAGTTCTTACCCAGCCTTTAATAGAAACGTCTTGTAAGGTGACATCTTGTGATAATAATTGTGCGACAGTTTTTGAAGTCATTTTATAAATAATTTTAAATGCTAAAATTTGTTGTTAGTCTTTACTTTTTTTTGAGTCTTCGTCTGTATCCTCGGAAGCAATAATGTTAATAGAAGGTTCTCTTAATACTTCTTTATTAGCAATATTTCGCTCTAAAGATAATAATAGCGAAGGTAATAACAGTAAGTTAGATAGCATAGCAAATAATAAGGTTATAGATACTAAAGCTCCTAAAGCTACTGTGCCTCCAAAATTAGATATTGTAAATACCGAAAATCCAAAGAATAATACAATAGAGGTATATATCATACTCACTCCGGTTTCTCGTAGTGCAGCGTATACAGATTTTTTAATTTTCCAGTTATTAGCTTGTAGCTCTTGTCGGTATTTTGCTAAAAAGTGAATAGTGTCATCTACAGAAATACCAAAAGCGATACTAAATACTAAAATTGTAGATGGTTTTATTGGAACACCAATATAACCCATAATACCTGCCGTAACTAATAGCGGCAGTAAGTTTGGCATTAACGATACAATAATCATTCTAAAAGAACGAAATAAATAGGCCATAAATAAGGCGATAAGTACTATAGCTAAGGTTAGTGAAATGGCTAGGTTTTTAACCAGATATTTCGTTCCTTTCTGAAAAACGAGAGCTTTACCTGTAATAATAACGTCGTAACGTTCTTTAGGGAAAAGTTTATTTATTTCATCTTGAAGATCTTCTTGAATACGTTCCATTTTGTCCGTACCAATATCTTTCATAAATGTAGTAATGCGTGCATATTGTCCTGTACTATCCACAAAATTATTAAGCATATCTACATCAGTTGCTGAATTTTTAGCATAGGATAAAATGAAACTATTTTCTTGACTCGTCGGTAGCTGATAGTATTTTGGATTACCATTATAGTACGCTTGCTTGCTATATTTTACTAAGCTTACAACTGAAATAGGACGTGATAATTCTGGAATGTCTTCAATTAATTCTTCAAGCTCATCCATACGCTTTAAAGTGGCTAATTTCATAACCCCTTTTTTACGCTTGGTATTAATCATTATTTCTAATGGCATAATACCATTAAATTCAGACTCAAAAAATCGAATATCCTTAAAAAATGTAGTGTTTTGAGGCATATCCTCAATAAGGCTTCCAGAAATCTTAATTTGATGAATACCAATAATACTTGCTACAATTAAGATTAGAGTGGTGATATAGATGGTAATCTTTTTGTTTTTTACCATGGATTCCATCCAATTCACAAAGGCACCAATCCAACGTTTATTTAAATGCTCTAGATGACGTTCTTTAGGATAAGGCAAAAACGTATACATTATAGGAATAATCATTAAGCATAAAGTGAAAATTGCTAGAATACTCAATGAGGCTACTATACCAAACTCTTTAAGTAGTGTACTTTCCGTAAGAATAAATGTCGCAAAACCAGAAGCTGTTGTGACATTGGTCATTAAAGTAGCATTACCAACTTTAGTAATAACACGTTGTAAGGATCTTACCTTATTACCATGAGACTTAACTTCGTGCTGAAATTTATTAATTAAGAAAATACAATTAGGAATTCCGATAACGATGATTAACGGTGGAATTAAAGCAGTAAGTACTGTGATTTCGTAGCCAAGGAGTCCGAGAATTCCAAAGGTCCACATGACACCAATACATACAACGACTAACGAAATAAAAGTAGCTGTAAATGATCTAAAAAATAAGAAGAAAATTAATGAGGTTACAAATAGTGCGCCACCAATAAAAATAGGAATCTCATCAATAATACTCTGAGAGTTTAAAGTACGGATATATGGCATTCCAGAAACCCTAACATCTAAACCAGTTTGAGCTTCAAACGTATCAATTTTTTCTTGCAAGTGATTTATAATAAATGCTTTTCTCGCAGGAGTATTAATAATGTCTTTTTTTAAGTAAATAGCTGTTCTAACCGTTTTTGTCTTAGGGTTAAATAAGAAATTGTCGTAAAAAGGGTATTGTTCAAAAAGTTCTGTTTGAAGTTGATTAACCTCTGCAAGGCTCGAAATAGAATCTTTAATAAAAGGCTCTAACTCAAACTGTACTTTTTCTGTATTTTTAACTAACTTCTGAAGGTCTTTTATAGATACAACCGCTTCAACTTCCTCGTATCCTTTAAACGAATCTGCAAGAGCATTCCAGGCATTTAGTTGTTTTACAGAAAATAAGGTAGAATCTTTAATACCTAATACCACTAAATTTCCCTCTTCTCCAAAGATGTCTAAAAACTCGTTATATACTAAGTTAACCTCATGGTCATCTGGCAATAAATTAGCTTCAGTGGATGAAAAACGCATATGTTTCCATTGAAAGCTAAAAAAGATAGTAGCCAAAATTATGGATATAAGTATAAAAATTTTGTTACGTAGAATAAGTCTCGCAATTGCCTCCCAAAAACCTGTGGTAAAAAGTTTTAACATGTTTTAGTAACTTCCTCAGAGTAAGATCATAAGGTATTAATTAAAGTTTATTAATTTTTGAAACGATAAGCTTATAATATTGAATATCGCCAATGGACAAAAATAAGCGGTAAAGGTAGAAAAAACCTAAGGATTTGTAGGTTAATTAACAGTAATATAATTAGGATTATAATGAAATATTGAAGGTAAACTTAAAGGCTATGTTATCTTCAAAATCGTCGAGATGGTATCCGCCATATCTATAGGCAAAACTCAAACCAAAACCGAAGAGCAGTTTGTTGATTTCAAAACCAGATTCCGAATAGAGTTTTCTCAATGTATTAAACGGTATACCTTGGTGTCGGTCTATATTATTCATGTTACCAATCGCATACCGCGATATTAATACGAGTTGTGGTTTAAAACGATCCGATATTTTGAAGGGTTTAAAAGAGTGTTTTATCTGTAGTGTTGAAAATCTATCGCTAAAAAATTCATTAAAGTACATCGTTTCAAAACTATTTAAACCTGCTACAGAAAAGCGTTGCATTATAGTTTCTTTAGTGATATTGTTAGGGGAGGCATGATACAAATGCGTGATAGGAATATCTCCTTGAGCAAGTCCGGCCACAAGCGTAATTTTAGTGTTGGCTTGATTCTTATGTTTAATCTCTTGTATTGTTCTAAAGTCTATTTTTGAAAACGTAAAATCACTGCCTAAAACAGATTTAAAACCTTGGGTATATTGTAGGGTAAATTTGGGAAAACCATTTTTGGTTTCTTCAATTTTTCCATTAATTTCAGAAAACTCACTGAACGGACTCCATTGTAAGCTCGTTTTAGTTGTGCTTAAATCAAAATTAGAGTAGATTTTATTATCTATTAAAAAATTGTAAAAGTATGTCGGTTCAACTTTTGAAGTTGCTAATTGAGATTCTAATAGCAAGTGATTTGAGAATTTATGCTGTAGTCCAACCGATTTAGTGATATGTTTATGGAACAAATCAATGTTGAGTAATCTGGGTTCAAAAAAGGTAAAAAAGCGCTTATCGGTTAAGAATTTAGAACTTCCCGTTTCTTGCAGATCATCTATATAAGCAAGGTTAATCCATGTGTTTGAAGATTTGTTAATTCTAAAACCTCCACCAATTTTGTATTTAAATCGTTTGTCTTTAAAACCGTAAACCACATATCCATCAACACGGTAACGGTCTGAAAAACGATTGTTTGTAATGCCTCCTAAGCCGCTTCGTAAACCTTCGTATTGGTTGAATTTAATGAGGTATTTTAAATCGAGGTTAAAGTAATTAAATGGTAAAAAGCCGTTTCCTATTTTTTTTAGGAATTCTATTTTTTTAATGGAATCCTGAACTGTTTTTGTTGAATCTTTTTTACTTTCTGGAGCGCGCTGCGCATAACTGTACGATGCAAGCGTTAAAAGCAAAACGACAAACAGGTGCTTTCGCATGTTATAGGATTAATTTATATATGTAAAAAAACATCCCAAAAAAGACTTGGGATGTTATACGTTTTTTGAATGCTGAAATTACACCGTCATAATTTCACTTTCCTTTATCTCTAGAGTTTCATCGATTTTCTTAACGTAAGTATCCGTTAATTTTTGAATTTCTATCTCTGCATTTTTTTGTAAATCTTCAGAAACATCTAAATCTTTTATTTCGTGATTTGCATCTTTACGTGCATTTCTAATACCAATTTTAGCATCTTCAGCTTCAGATTTGGCCTGTTTTGCTAAATTACGTCGTCTCTCTTCAGTTAATGGCGGTACGTTTATAATAATTGTATCACCATTATTCATAGGGTTAAAACCAAGATTTGCAATCATAATACCACGTTCAATTTCTTGAAGCATATTCTTTTCCCATGGTTGCACTGATATAGTTCGTCCATCTGGTGTATTTACATTTGCAACTTGACTCAAAGGGGTTTGAGAGCCATAATAATCAACCATTACGCTACCTAACATGGCAGGACTAGCTTTACCTGCTCTAATATTAGTTAATTGTTTAGCCAAATGCTTTAAAGCAGCATCCATAGCTTCTTTTGCACTATCGATTATAAATTTAATGTCTTCGTTCATTGTATTAACGTTTTAGTTGAGAGTTATCAAAGTTTAAGCCAAAGTTTTTAAACATTGACTTCTGTTCCTATATTTTCTCCAGAAACTACTTTTAATAAGTTTCCTTTTTTATTCATATCAAAAACAATAATTGGTAATTCATTTTCTTGACTTAAAGTGAATGCTGTTGTATCCATAACTTTTAATCCTTTAAGTAAAACATCTTTAAAAGATATTTGATCAAACTTTACAGCAGTACTATCTTTTTCTGGGTCTGCAGAATAAATACCATCTACACGTGTCCCTTTCAAAATGACATCGGCCTCGATTTCTATAGCGCGTAATACGGCTGCAGAATCGGTAGTGAAGTAAGGGTTTCCGGTTCCACCACCAAAGATAACAACACGTCCTTTATTAAGGTGGCTCATCGCTTTTCTTCTTATAAACGGTTCTGCAACTTCATTTATTTTAATGGCAGTTTGTAAGCGTGTTTTAATACCAGCATCTTCCAAGGCATTCTGTAATGCTAAGCCGTTAATAACTGTAGCCAGCATGCCCATATGGTCTCCTTGTACACGATCCATACCGTTCATGGCACCGGCAACACCTCTAAAGATATTTCCTCCACCAATAACGATAGCAACTTCTACACCTAATTCAGTTATTTCTTTAATATCCTTGGCATACTCTGAAAGGCGCTCAGGATCTATACCATATTGACGGTTACCCATTAAGGCTTCTCCTGATAATTTGAGTAATATTCTTTTGTATTTCATTAGATTATTTCTATTGCTATATGATGGCGTTATGTAATTATCTAATGCAAAATTAAAATGAAATCAATATATCATTTATAGTCTGACATTAGACGATTTAAAGGTTGGGCAAAGCTACGTAATTATTAGCATCTGTAAAAGTGAAAAAAAAGCAAAAAAAAAAGTCATTACTCAAATTAAGAGTAATGACTTTTATAATGATATAGATTTCTGCGTTTGCAGAATAATTAATTATCCTACTGTAGCACGTTTAAAACCAGTAACTGCAACATCTCCATAAGAAGCAACGTAATCAGCAACAGTCTGTTTTTCGTCTTTAATAAACTTTTGGTCTAAAAGACATTGTTCTTGGTCTAAAGTTGTGTTATCAGAAATAAAACGTTCCATTTTACCTGGTAAAATTCTGTCCCAGATTTGCTCTGGCTTACCTTCAGCTTTTAATTCTGCTTTTGCAGCTTCTTCAGCTTCAGCAATAACTTCAGGAGTTAATTGTGCCATAGAGATGTATTTTGGTACATTCTTTAAGGTTTTACCTAAACGTCCTAATTCAATATTATCTTTTTCAATTACAGCAATACGGGCTTCTGTTTCAGAGGCAACATAAGCTGGATCAAAATCTTTGTAAGATAAAGAGGTTGCTCCCATAGAAGCAACTTGCATAGCAACATCTTTAACTAAAGTTTCAGCATTATCTACTTTTGCAGATAAACCTACTAATGCCGCAATTTTGTTAATGTGAACATATTGTCCAACAAAAGGAGCATCTAACTTTTCGAAAGCAGTGATGTCTAATTTTTCACCGATAACACCAGTTTGTTCAACTAATTTTTCAGCTACAGTCATACCATCAAAATCAGCAGCTAAAAATGCTTCTTTAGTGTCGTGATTTAAAGCGATGTCAGCTAATTGGTTAGCTAATGCTACGAAATTTTCGTTTTTACCAACAAAATCAGTTTCACAACCTAATACTATAGCTACACCAGATGTATTATCTGCATTAATTTTTGCGATTGCTGCACCTTCAGAAGAATCTCTGTCGGCTCTTTTTTCTGCAACTTTTTGTCCTTTTTTACGTAAAACTTCAATGGCTTTATCAAAATCACCACCAGCTTCAACTAAAGCTTTTTTACAATCCATCATACCAGCACCAGTTGCTTTTCTAAGCTTGTTTACTTCTGCTGCTGTAATTTTTACAGTATTTTCCATAATTTTTAAATTTAAAAAGTCATTTAATTAATTTTCAAAACGAAAAGAACTAAATGACTTTTAATATTGTATAAATGTTATTTATTCTTCTTCCTCAGATGCAACTGTTGCGTCTGCTTTTGGAGCAGGTTTTGCTTTTGCGTCTGCTTTTTTCGCTTTACCTTCTTTT
>Ga0193951_1000400_pt1 | contig 19978 bp, 19 predicted proteins | sample BB_2_MG_FD_140370 | JGI IMG/M metagenome (GOLD analysis project Ga0193951, IMG submission 140370) | Microbial mat bacterial communities from the Broadkill River, Lewes, Delaware, United States - BB_2_MG | ecosystem: Environmental > Aquatic > Freshwater > River > Microbial mats | place: USA... | reverse complement strand
TTCCATAAGTTGTGGTAATAAAGCAAAAACAGAAGGTGGATAACCACGACTTACAGGAGGCTCTCCCGTACTAAGTCCTATTTCTCTTTGTGCCATTGCAAATCTTGTAACTGAATCCATCATTAAAAGTACATCATGACCTTTATCCCTAAAGAATTCTGCAATTGCCATTGCAGTGAAAGCTCCATACTTACGCATTAGTGCAGATTCATCTGAGGTTGCAGCAATAATAATTGTATTTTCTAAGTTATTATTTAAATTATAATGAATAAACTCAGGAATTTCACGACCTCTTTCCCCAATAAGTGCAACAACTTTAATTTGAGCCTCACAACCTTTTACAATCATTCCCATCAGTGTAGACTTACCAACACCAGAACCTGCAAAAATACCTACTTTTTGACCTTTACCTGATGTTAACATTGAGTCAACTGCTTTTACTCCTGTTGAAAATCTTTGGTCAATTACACCTCTTTCTAAAGGTGACATTGAAACTTTATTTATAGGAGAATTCTCAGTTAAGTCTTTAATTTTACCTTTACTGTCAATTGGTTCACCCAAAGCATTTACTACTCTTCCTAAAAGCCCATAACCAGTAGCAACAGACAAACCATCTTTTTGTAAAAATACTTTATCATGGATTCTAAATCCATCAATAAAAGAGAAAGGCACAATAGTAAAACCATCTGATTCAATTGATGCTACCATTCCTAAAACATTGTATATATGTTGCTGAGATTCAATTCTAACTATATCACCAACGGCAACTTCTATTCCTGAAGCTTTTATAGTAGTAGAAGAAATGTGCTTAATTCTTCCAAATGGAATTGATAGTTCTGTAGAATCTATACTATTTAGTAATGAATCAATATCCATTATTACATCTCATCACACATCTTTTTATAAAAACTATCTTTTGTTCCTTCAATTTCTTTACACCTATTTATATATTCTGTTTTTTTAATATTATTATCAAACTCTTCATACAACAAAATTATTTCATAGTAAACTTGAGCCAAATCATTAGGATCAATTTTTCTAGAGTTATCTAAAGCATCTAACAGTAAAGTTAATGCCTTTTCATTATTATTATTAGTTTGTTCATTTTTGGCCAATTCTAACTCTACAAAAGGAGAGTAGATATATGCATTATTTTGTTTTTGCTTTTCATAAAGTCTATCTAGTATCTCTATTGCTTCTGGTTTCAAATCTTTTTTTATTAAATACAAATAATAATAGTAATAAAAATCTATAATCATTGGGTTATTAGAGTTTGATTTAATAAAATCTTGATTCTTATGGGCATAATTAAAAAATTTATCCATAGAAATAGAATCTCCAACTGTGTTGTTAATTAGAAATCTATATAAAAACTCTTTTTCTAAAATTTCTCTATTATCAACCATATCAATTTTTGCAGAAAAACTTTTTGCATCTGTATATTTTCGTAGTGAAAGAGCCATTCTTTCTAAATATAAATATATATTAGCATTTCTACTTGAATTAAAAGTATCTTTTAAAAGAAGATAAGCTTTTTCATATGGAACCTCAACTAGGCACTCAAAAAACTTATCTTTGGTCATTTTATCTTCAACTAATTGTTGGAAAGTTTCATTTCTAGCACTTTGTAATGCTTCATTTAATAAGAAACATTTTCCACTGTCTAGATATTGTTTAATCATATCAATAGTTATTTCATCAAATATTTTGTCAAGTGATTCATACCCAAATCTTTGTGCAATTGTATTTGATATTTTGTTATAAATTCTTTTTGATTTTAATATTAATTCATACTTTTCTTGCTTTTTATGATTTAACAACTCTTGAACTAAAACTTTTTGTTGCATAGCTTCAGAACCTGAATATTTTGTGGCAATAGCAGCAGGTTCTAAAATCCCTTGTCTCATTAGAATTTCATCTATATACATTTTTGATTTTTCTGTGTAAATGCCACCGGGAAAATCGTTGATTACATCTTTATATAACTCTCTAGCTTTAATTAAATACTTATCAGTTCCATCATACATTTTCATATAGATATCTGCTAACTTGTATTTAAAATCTTCAATTGATGCTGGTTTATCAGTTCTATTTAATAACTCTTCTAAAATTTGAACTGCAAATTCTGGCATGTCTGCTTTTAAAAGTCTGTTTACTTTTTCTAAAGCTAAAAAAGAATCCTTTGCATAATAATCCATATTCTTTTTTAATACTTTTGATATAAGCTCATAAGCTTTTTCTTTTTGATTGTTTAATACATAAACATCAAATAATTCATCAGCAACTAAAGTTGCTACTAAAATATCAGTTGTCTTAGTTAATACTTCATATAATATTTTAATTGATTTATCATAATTACGTTGATGTTTATATACTTTTGCTAAAAAGATATTACCGTAGGCATTTATTACTTCATTATCAAAATTGTTTATAATGATATTTGCGAAATATTTAGCATCTTCTGCTTTATTTATATTTAGTTTCAATTCAACTAAAATCATATAGGCTCTTGCTAAATCATTTTCATGAATTTTCGAGTCATTTATAGCTTTTTCTAATTCTTCACTTGCATCTATAATAAGTCTTTTTGTTTTCTTTTTTAAAACGAGTTCAGAGTATAAAATAATAATATCTGAATAAATGATAGGTATTTTATTTAATTCTTTTAAGGCATTAACTTGAGTATATGCATCGTCAACTCTTCCTTCTTTAGAGAGTTGTCTTGCATTTTTTATCGTAGCAAATCCATCTTCAATTTCTTGAATTCTTTTTTGTGATATTTGCTCTCCTGTTGAGTCTATAAAGCCATAATAAAAGTCTTTTTTCCCATAAGAGTAAGTTAATAATAAAAACAATAAAAATATTTTCAAAAAACTACCTTTTTTTCTTTTTTAATTCAAAAACATAAGAGAAAATTTCAGCTAAAGCTTTGTAGAACTCTCCTGGAATTTCTTGATCAACTTCTATTTGTGAATATAAAGACCTAGCTAATGCAGGGTTTTCAACAATTGGGATATCATTCTCTCTTGCAACATCTTTTATTTTTAAAGCAATAAAATCAATACCTTTTGCTACAACTTTTGGAGCATTATCAGTAGTATTATCATATTTTAATGCTAATGCATAATGGGTTGGGTTTGTAATTACAACATCCGCATCTGGTACATTATTCATCATCCTTTTTGAATGCATTTGCATTTGGATTTTACGAATACGCCCTTTTACTTGAGGATCCCCTTCCATATTTTTGTACTCATCTTTAATTTCTTGTTTACTCATTTTTAATGATTTAAAATAATAATGTCTTGTAAAAAAGAAATCTATTATAGCAAAAATTACTATAATTAAAAGTATTGACGCCAAAAAATAAATTGTTAATTCTAGTATAGCATCAAATGTTGCACCAAACTCTTTATCCATCATTGCTAAGAAGCCTTTATGGGTTAAAGCTAATACTATACACATTACTAAAACTATAATTGTTAACTTCATAGTTAATTTTAAAGCTTCAATAGCTTTTTTCATACCAAATATATTTTTAAACCCTTTAATTGGATCTAACTTTTGTAAGTCAAATTTTAGAGGATTTATAACAAACCCAAACTGTGTCCAATTTGTAACTAATGCCAAAAGAAGAACCAAGGCAAATAAAGGTAGTAGTGATTTTACTGCTGTCATAACTGTTGTATATCCAATTGAATATAGAACTGTATTATCTATATCTTCTCCAATAAAATTATAAGAGAAAAGCATTAGTTTTCGTATAGACTCAAAGGTAAACCCTGAAAAAAACAATAAATAGACAGAACCAAAAAGTAAAATGGCAGCTCCTGTTACTTCCATAGACTTAGGAACATTACCCTCTTTTTTGGCATCTTCTATTTTTTTACTGGTGGGTTCTTCGGTCTTTTCTTCTTCATCTCCTGCCATATTACCTACTCAAATTTATTTATCATATAGTTTGTAAAACTTTCTGTAAAAACTTCCATCCCTAAAATTAAGAATACAAATATTAAAGCAAATTTTAACTGAAAAGTAATTACAAAAGGTGAAAATGCCGGCATAGATTTTGTACCATACCCATAATAAATATCCAAAATAAACCCAATAAAGAACAAAGGAAGGGCAAATGCAAATGCAAATGCAAACATTCTTTTTATTTCATCAATTGCAATTTGAATACCATCATGTGAGAAAATATCAAATGCTCCTAAATGAACCATTGAAAAACTTTTTACAAGCATTACAATAGTGATTTCATACATTCCTGTTTGAATAAACAACATAAGTGCAACTAAATATAATAGTCTATTAACTAAACCAGAGTTTGTACCACTTGCAGCATCAAACATACTAGCCATTGATAAAGCAGTTGAATACTCTACAAACTCTCCTATAATTCTAACAGCAGCAAATACAACATGCATAAAGAAAGATGCAACTAGTCCTAAAGTAATTTCTGAAATTAAAGATAGAATAAACCTTTCTTGTGAAAAGTCTCCTTTTATATCTACAAGAGGAAATAAAAATACTGTAAGGTAAAAAGCTATTGCAATTCTAATTGTAGGGCTTACAGATGAGTGATTAAATATTGGTGGCATAAAAGCTACAAAAGCTAAAATTCTAGCAAATAAAAGAAGAGAACTAAAAAGAAGTTCTTCACTTAATAAAGATAAGAGTTGCTCCATTTACATGTAGTTTAAATCATCAGCAACATTTTTATTTTCATTCATTGCTTCTAAAATATCAGATGATGAATGTTGCTGTTCTTGTGATTGTCCTTGTTGATCTTGGCTATTATTTGAAGAGTTTTGTTGATTTTCACTTTGCATACCAAACTCAAAATTTACTTCTGTTTGGTTATTAAAGTTTCTATTAATTGCATCTTTTAATGCAGATTGATTGTCAACGAATGCATCTAAAGTGCTTGAACTACTCATATTCATTGAGATATTTAATCCACTATCTCTATCAGTTTTCATTAAAATAGCAATTTGTCCTAATTGTGAAGGGAAAAGGTTTATTCTAAATGCAGTCACAGGGGGCTTGTAGTTTTCATACATATTTCTTGCAACATCTGACATCATAGAAGACATTTGTTGTTGTGCCCCTATAATTCTATTTTGAATAGAAAGTGCAGCTGATGGAGAAACTGTTATATTAACAGTTGGTTCACTCTCTTTTGAGTTTGCAACAATTTTATTGTTAAGTTCTTTTACTTCCGCTCTATCTTTTCTTACATTGTTATCAAGAATTGCTCTATCAATATTCTCTCTTTGATATTTTATTTCACTTTGTTTACTTGCTACTTCTGAACTAACTTTTTTTTCATCATTAGTTACACTAAGGTCTTTAGCATTTAATTCTAACTTATCTGCACCTTTTTTAATATCTTCTACTTTAGTACCTTCTTTTACTGTTTTAACTGCTTCACTTTTTGTTGAAAGCATTTGACTATAAACAGAATTTTTTTGACTTCCTAAATAGATATTTGTTAAAAAATCATTTTTTGATGACGTTGGTGTGTTTTTAGGATTTTCAGTTACTAACTCTTCTTTTGAAACTACTTTTACTTTATTTAAATCTAAAATTTTGTCCATTAAAGATTTTTCTTTTTCTGGTTCTTGCTGAGTATTTAAACCGTTAAGTTTAGACTCTTTTGGTGTTTCTTTTATTGACTCTTTTGGAACTTTTACTCTTTGTTCATCTTTTGTAATAGCTTCTTTGTCAAGTTTAGAAAGATTACCTTTATCAGAAGGTGTATTAGAAGTTTTCTCATCTAGTACTGTTTTTACTTGTTCTGTTGTTTTATTATTTAAAGTTTGTACTTCATTCTTTGTGTCTTTAACTATTTCATTATTTGTATTTATAGATTTTGATTCATTCTTTGTTTCAACTTTATTATCTTTTAGAGTTTCTGTTGTTTTTACTTCGTCAGTTTTGTCTTTTTTCTCTAATTTTACTTCAATATTTTTATCAGCTGTTTTTGTTTCATTACTATTTTCAAGATCTTTTGAGATATTTGTTTTTACTTCTTTTGCATCTATTGTTTCATCTACTACTTTTATACTATTTTCAACAGCTTTTTTATCTTTGATCTCTGTTGTTGATTTATCTTTATCATTTGCCGAAACTACTTCTTTGATATCAGTATTTTTAACATCATCTTTTTTACTAGTTTTTTCTTTATTAGAAATTTCATTTTTTGCATTATTTAAAAGTTGTTCCATCATTGAGGTTTGTGTTTGTTTTACTTTTACCTCTTTTGGTTCAGCATCATTATCTTTTTTAGAATTTTCTTTATCATTATTTGGTTTTGTATTATTTTGATTTATATCAACTTTATTTTCAGTTTTAGAAGAATCATTAGCAATTTCAACTAATGAAGATGAAGCTTGTTTTGCTCCTTTAGTCTCATCTTTTATTTCAGTTTTAGTATTTGTTTCTTTTTCTAAATTACTTATCTTTTCTTCGTTTTTCTCAGTTTTATTTTTTGTAGTATTTTTTGCTTCTAAAATCATTCTATCAAGTAAAGAGTTCGTAGTTTTAGTAGTTTTTACATCTTCTGTTTTATTTTCTACATTTTTACTATTTTTATTCTCTTCAGTTTTATTTTCTAAAACTTTTTTTGAGTCAGGACTAGTAGAATTATTTTTAGTATCTGATGTATCTTTGCTACTTTCAGCAGATTTTGTTTCTACTTTAGTATCTGAATTATCTTTATTTTTTGTTTCTTTTAAATCTGTTTCTGTTGTCTGCTTTTTATTATTTAAATTTTCTTTTGAGTCAATACTTTTTTCATTTGATACTTTATTTTCATTAGTTTTTTCAGAAGTAATATTTTTTTTGCCACTTGCTAACATTGAATCAAATAAAGACATACCTTCTTTTTTTGATTCTGTAGTTTTAACACTTGTATTAGCTTTTGTTTCTTGAGTCTTATCAAGATTTAAAAAATTTACTTCTTTACTCATTTTTTATGCTTTTAATATATCCAATGTTCTTGTATCTATATTCTTATGGGTAGTAAATGCAGTAACATTTGCTTCATAAGAACGTCTAGCCTCCAATAAGTTAATCATTTCAATTACAGGGTTAATATTTGGGTAGGCTACGTAACCTTCTTCATTTGCATCAGGGTGTGAAGGTTCAAATCTCATTACAGGAGCTGAGTCATCCTCAACTATTGATTTTACACCAACTCCTCTTAATGCAAGTTGGTTTTTGTCATCCTCTAAAGATGTAGATTTTATATCATTAGTTTTGTTTTTATCTGCTAGTAGAACTTCATGAAAAGCTACACTTTGTCTTTTATATGGTCCACCATCTTCTGTATGTGTTGTTTTTGCATTTGCAATATTTGCACTTGTGATATTAACTCTTGTTCTTTGAGCACTCATACCTGAAACTGCAATATCATATCCATCGAAAAAACTCATAAGTAACTCCTATTAAATTTGCATCTTCATAATTTCTCTATATGCACTAATCGCTTTATTCTTAACCTCTAATCCAAGTTTTAAAGAAAGTTCTGCTTCTTCAATTTTTTGAACAGCTTCTTGAAGATTCTTAACTTTTCCTGTTGCAATACCTTCCATTGCATTATAACCTTGAACTTGTGTTTCATTCACATCGTTAACAGCACCTTTTAACATATCTTTAAAACTTAAATCATTTTGTGCATTTAAATTAACAGGATTTGTTTTTTTTGAAGTGATTGAACCAATTGAATCAGTAATAGAATTAATATTCATATATTACTCCTTATTTGCCAGTAGTTTTTTTATCAACTTTATTTTGAGCTTCTTGTACACCTAACTCTGCAAGCATTGCATCTATCTTATCTTCATTATATTTAAATTTCAACTCATCTCTTTTATTATCCAAGCTAAAAAGTAAAATTATTAATGAAAGCATCATATTAGTCACCCCTTTTAAAATAACTGTAACTCCAATTATTCCAAAAATCATTTCAAGAGGTGTAAATAAATCAGCATTTATTACGAAAAAAATTAATGTAGCAAAAAAACCTGTAGCAATATATAATCTAAATACACCACTATTGATAAGGTTTTGAGAAAATCTTTCTACTACCATTGTTTTCCTAATAAAATAAAAAACATGTATTGCTTATTTACGAGCACAATCTACCTTATTACTTAATCTCTTTTAGTAACATGTCTATTATTTTTTGCAATTGAAGTGTAATTTCATCGTTTGCAAACTCATGAACAAATATTTTTCTTAATCTAGCTGTTGTTGAAATATTAGATGATGTGGACACGTTACCTATATATTTTACCATAAAATTTGAATTTAATCTATTTTTTTTAGCCAAATTTACTAAAGATTTAGAAATTGTATCTCCAATTTTATAATTTTTAGTATGATTAAAACAAATTAATAATTTTTCTTTATCAGCAGATAACATTTTCATTAGTGCATAAACATCAGTTAAAGCTGAAGGATCAGTTGTCGTAAGAGCCATAATGTTATCAGAAATAGCTAAAAACTCTTGTACATAGTCATTTAATCCAGCACCTGTATCTATAATAATATAATCAAATTTATTCAAGCCTTTTAAGTCTTCAACAATTCTTGTTAAAAGCATTGATGTTTTTAAACTAGAGTATTGGTATCCACTTTTACCTGCAATTAAAGAGATATTAGCAAAAGCAGTTGAAGAAATAACTTCTTCTATTGTGCTACGCCCTTCTATATAATCAAATAGTGAAAGTTTTGGTCTAATATCAAAATGAACTTGCATATTTGCTAGTCCTATATCAGCATCAATTACTGCTACTTTAAACCCTCTAGAAGAAAGTAAATAAGCAATGTTTGCAGTAAATGTGGATTTTCCAACACCACCTTTACCTGATGTAATAGTTAGTAACCTAGTTTTTGAAATTACTGACTTACTTTTAGTTAAGCCTACAAGCTTACTAGCTTGTGTAGAAATTGAATTAAACAACTATCTATTTCCTTGCACAAGAGTTATTCATAAAGCAGTCTATTAAGAAAGAAGAGTCTGATACAATTAAATCATCAGGTACGTTTTGTCCAATAGAAAAATAAGTAATAGATTTTTTTGTTTTATGTGCAAAAGAGATTAAATTTCCAAAACTTCTTGTCTCATCAAGTTTTGTAAATGTTAAATAATCAATATTTAATCTAGAATAGTTTGTATAAATATCTACTAAGTCACTATGTTTTACATTTGCAGGTAAAACTAAAACTTTTTCGATAGGTAGTTCATGTACTTTTTCTTGATATTCATTTATCATTTCAATTTTGTCAACATCATATTGACTAGATCCTGCAGTGTCAATAAATATATAATTACAATCTCGTAATCTAAGTAAAGCCTCAACTAAATCTTCTGGTTTTTTCACAACTTCTAAAGGAAGTCTCATAATGTTTGTATATGCTTGTAGTTGTTCAATTGCACCAACTCTAAATGAATCTAAAGTTACAATACCTACTTTGTAGTTTTGCCCTAGTTTATAAGCATACCTTGCTGCTAGTTTTGCAATAGTAGTTGTTTTTCCAACACCTGTTGGTCCAACCATCATTATAATTTTTCTTTGGTGTTTTCGTAAAGGAATTTCTTGTTTAACTGGAATAATTCTTCTAAGGACTAATTTAAAGAAGTCATTAACTTTTTTTGGGTTTGATTTTAAAGCCACAGGAAGTTGCTTTATTGTTTTTTTCATTATTGTGTATGTCATTTCTTGATCAAATTCATTTTGCTCAAAAAGATTGTACATATCTACAAACTCTAAAGGAATTGTTAAATCATAAAGCTGACTTTTTGGATTCCACAAAGATTTTTGAACTTGCATAATTGAGTCTTGCATTTTAAGAATCTGCTCTTTGAAATCATAAACTTTTGCTTCAAATTTTTCATCTTTTGTATTAGATTTAGAGCTAGATGCAGTAATCTTTTTAGTATGCTTTATTTCCTTATCTTCATCTTCTAATGCAACTACAACCTCATACATATCTTTATTGCCATCTTTAACACTAGATATTTTCTTTGTAGAGATTACAATAGCTTCTTCACCACATTCAGCTTGTGCTTGTTTAAGTGCTTTTGTAGGAGTTTCTCCTAAAAATGAGAGCATATTCATCTGATTCTTCCATCTTTATAGATTTTTTCAATATCACCATCATTTTTTTTGATTCTTATGTAGTCATCATTTTCAAAAATAATCTCTCCGTGCTTTTCAATTTGAATAGTTCCAAAATTAAATAATACTGATTCTTTTTGATACTCTTTTATATCATCTTGACAAATTACAAAACCCTTTTTCATATAATGTGTTGCTTGTAGTTTTTTCGTCCTAAAATCATCTAAAGTAGCAGGGATACAATGTTTTTTTACTTTTTTTACTACAGCAGGTTTTACCATTTTTTCTGTAACAAATTCATTATAATTAATATTTTCATTAGTAATAACAACATCAATTGCAAAAGCATTTGATATAAATAAGCTTACTAATAAAAGACCACTAAGCCTTAACATCGAACATTTGTCCTCCGTTTAATTGTGTTACTTCATCAACTATTTCTTTATACATTTGCTGAATTGGCTTTACTATTAATGCAAGTTTTTTATTTAGCTCATATAAGTTTTTTAACTCAGTCTCTAAGTTATCAACCTTTTGTCTATAAATATTTACATCAACACCCTTTTCCATTTCTTTAACAATCTCTTCATTTAACTGTTGTTTAGATGCTGTTATATGTTCAATTAATGCTTCTTTATCATCATTTCTAGTAAGAAGTTCTTCATGCTTTGCTTTTTTTATATCTTCAATATCTTGAAGAATAAAATCTTGCATTTTTTTTATAGAAGTTATCATTTCATTTATTATCGAATCAACCATAGAAAATCCTTATTTTCTTCTTTCACTTAAAAAGTTATATAGCATATCACTTATTCCTAATGTTCCTGTAGCATTTCTTGAAATAGTATCTGTGTACATACCTTTAATAATATCAGAACCACTACCTTCACCAGCGATTGTGCTATCTTTTAAAGATACATCTAAAAACTGTTTCATAAAAAAAGCTTCAAAATCATTACTTACTTTTCTTAAACTATCTTCTTCAAGTTTTGAAGAATTTAGATTCTTATAATTATCAACTGGATTTTTCTTTATAGAATTTATATCCACAAAATTAGTATTTATATCCATTTTTACTCCAATCTATCAAAAAAACTTTCTTCAGATAATAAATCACTATTTGTATTATCTGCAAAAAACTTCATTTCAACTCTTCTGTTATCTGATGCTAATTCACTCTTAGGATGATATGAAGAGTATGCAGAAACTTTTAAAGCACTAGGGTCAATTCTATTTTTTATTAATTCTTTAACTACTGCAATTGATCTTAAAGCTGATAAATCCCAATTATCTCTTGGTATTTTGTCATTACTAAAACCACTTGTAGCTGTATGTCCTATTATTTCTATATTAAAAGCCTGGGGCATAGTTCTAATAACCCTTGCAACTTTAGCTAAAAATCTTTTTGTATTAGGATTTGTTATGTCATATTCACCTTCATTAAACATAATTGTTGAGGGAATATCTAAAGTAAATTCATTTTTACCTTTTTCAAGTTGGATTTGTTCTGTCTCAACTGTACTAACATCATTCATCTGATTTACTAATTCTGAAACCTCTTGCATAGTCTCTTCCACCGAATCATCGTTTGAATCAGTTTCATCATTTGATGAACTACTAGTTTGTGTAGAATATTTATCAGATTGTGTTTGTACATCTGTCGAAGCATCAATAAAGCCCATTGCTTTTTTCATAATATCAAAATACTCTTCAACTTTCTTCTTATCCATGACAGCCATTGATAGAAGTAAAATGAAAAAAGTTAATAGTAATGACATTAGGTCACCAAATTGTACGAGCCAACCTGGTAAACATTTAGGGCAATCAGGACACTTGTTTTTAGCCATTTAATCTACTCTTCTTCATCCACTAAAATTGCATTTAATTGCATTTTAATATTACCAATTGACTCTTCAGCTGCAATCATTGTAGCTCCAAGAATGATAACTTCACAAGCTTCAACTTCTTTTGCATGTTTTTGAGATAATTTACTTTCAATTATACCTGCAAATAGTGTCCCAATTAGTGCTCCATACATTGTTGTAAGTAATGCAACTGCCATTGCAGGACCAACTGATGCAGGGTCAGAAAGGTTTGCAAGCATAGCAACAAGTCCAACTAGAGTACCAATCATACCCATAGCACCTGCTGTTCCACCAATATTACCAAATAAACCATGCATAGTAGTATGTCTTTTACTCATGTACTCTAGTTTTGTTTCAAGTAATGGAGTAAGAGCCTCTGCTTTTGTACCATCTACAAGTAGTTGGAAAGCTTCTTTAAAGAAAGGGTTTGTTTCTTCTAAAACTTTTTGCTCAATATGCATTACACCATGTTTTTTGATTTCAGTAGCATAAAAAGTGATTTTTTCTATTAACTCTGAAACTGGTTCAACTTTAATCTCATTAAATGCTACTTTCATTGCAGCACCCATTCTTTTTAAATCTGCTGCTTCAAACTGACCAGCAGTAACAGATAAAGTACCTCCAATTACAATAATAAAAGATGGGATATCAATATAAGGTCCAAACCCAACCCCACCTAGAATAATAGCAAGGGCAACTAGTCCCCAACCACCGGCTAATCCTATCGCAGTACTTTTATCCATTTATTACATTCCTATTTGACTAAGTTTTGTTGAGCTATCACCAATATTTTTGATTTTAAGACCAAATTTTCCCTCAACAATTACAGCTTCACCTTCACCAATTTTTATACCATTTACTAATATATCTAAAGGTTCATTAACCATTTGTTCTAATTCAATAATTTCACCAATATCCCATCTTAGAATATCTTTAAGTAAAAAGTTTTTTGTTCCTAATCTAACGCTTAATTTTAATTTTATATTAAAAAGAAGCTGAAGGTTTTCTGCTGATTCTTCAGATAATAAAGAGCTTAATCCACTTACATTTGGTCCCATATTATTTGAAACTGGCGTAGTTTGTGCATTGTTAGTTGGTGCGGCAACAGAGTTTACACTTTCATTACTTTGAGCTTGTGAATCATCATAACCCGTAATCGCTGACAGATAAGGTAAAATAATTTCATCTAACAATAAATATATTGGCAACTTTTCATTATCTAATGATAAGTCTAAAGTGTATATATTACTAGTAGATTCAATATCAGTACATACTTTTATTGAAGAATTTAGCATTTCAGATTTAATAGAGCTTATATCTGCAAACCCTTGAGCATTAACTGATGTACATAAACTTCCACAAACATTTGAAATAATCTCATTAACAGCATCTGCTATTTCATCGTCAATGTGCTCTTTTAAATCTCCCATACCACCTAGCATAAAGTATTCAAACTTTGTTGCTGTAACAGAAGGTATATAAAATTTCCATGTAGAGCTAATACTTGAAAAATCAAACTTTACTGACACTTCTATACATTGTGAATCATCTAAGCTATCTGTGTCTAGCTTTGCTACAGAATCTACTGTAGTACTTTTTGAAAGTAGCTGCTCTAAAGTATTAGCTAACTCATCCTTTAAAAAACTTGATATATCAGATGCCAAAAACAAACCCTTTTGTTTAAATTTTTATTAACTTTGTTCTTCTAAACTTTCTAACATATGAGCTTTAATTCTCATCATGTCTTCAGTTGGATACTTATACTCAGCATTCCCTCTTGTAACCTTTACAAAAAAGTCTTGTGAATTTTTGTTATAACCAAACTTTACATTGTCTAATATAACTTCATTAGCTGCCGTATCATGCAGTGTACCTTGAACTTTTTTGTACTGTTCATCTTGTATCGTCTTATGTTTTTCATCAACTTCTTGAACAGATTTAATCTTATCCCCATGATTAACTTGGGCATTATCAATTTCAGCAATTCTTCCTAGTTCCATAAAAGCCTCCTTGAAAAGTACAGAATTGTAATTATTATATCAAAAAAAAGTTAAAATTGATGAATATTACTAAAAAAACGATAGGAATTATATTATTTTATAAGGACTCTAACAGCTCGTCAAAGTTAAGTAGTTTAAAATCTATTAATGAATCCATATATGGTTCTCTAAAATACTGTGAAGCACTGTTAAGCTTCAAATCTTGGACTAATTGAACCCCCGTAAGAAAATCTGCTCCAGGGTCTTTTAATATAGCTTTAATCAATGATATTTGTAATAAAGCTTCATTGTACTTTTTATCTTCTAAGTGAGATGCTACTATTAAATACATTGTGTATTTGTCTTCGAGTTTGTACTCTTTTTGTATTGACTGTAATATTTTCAAACTCTCTTTTGGATTATCATTATGAAGTTCTCTTAAAGCTTTTGTTCTTAGATAAGAAGGTTTTTCATTTCCTACTAAATTCAAATCTGCTTTATGAAAAAGTCCTATTGCTTTTAATAAATCAATATAATACTTAGTAACAATTAGTGGACCTTCTAAAAAATTACTATTTATATTTAAAGGAGTTTTATCTTGTAATCTTGAAAAATATTCATAATCACTCTCCCCTTCTCTTCTTACACTTGACTTTAATAAATAAACAAAAGGGTCTTTATAGTGTTCTTGGAAAAGAGGATGAAATAAAGTAATTTTTTGCATATTCAATTTTTCTAAATAGTCTAATGCCATATAAAATATTGTTTGATTGTAATTTAAAGGGTCAAATACAGGTGAAAAACTTTCATCTATAAACTCTTTATAAATTACCTGACCAAAATATTTAAACATCCCATTTTTTGATTTTATATTTTGAACTATATACTCATTATCTTTAATTTTTTTATTGATTTTCTCTGCACTAATTAATGTCATAACTGCGTAAAGTTTATTACCTGGATTTAATTTATAAGCTTTTGAAAAATATTTATGAGCATTATGGAAATCACTTATTTGAGCATAACAAAGTGCTAAATTATAATACACATAAGAGTTTGAGTCTTCTTTTATTAAAGCTTTCATCTTATTAACCCTAACAATAGGGTCATTTTGAATTATTTCTATAAAGTTTGCATTAAATTTAACCATCTCTTCTAAGCTAGTTACATTTTGTTCGTTTTTAAAAATAAAACCTTTTGACATGTCATAAAGAATTTCTTGCTTATCTGAAAAAACAAATGGTGCGAAATAAAATAAAAAATCAATTTTTCTTTCTTTATTAAATTTAGTGACAAACTCTAAGTATTCTTTGGGTGTATATTTAGTTTTATTAAAAAATATTTCCAAAGGATAATCTTGGTTTACTTTAAATGTATCTTTAACTTTATCAATCTCAGCTAATCTATCTAACAACTTTTCAATTTGATTTGATTTTAAATCTCTATATACCATTAACCACAAAATTAAATTAATTTTATCTTGATTAAATGTTTCTTCTTTTGCTCTTTCTAAATATCTTTCTGAACTGACATAATCTTTTAACTTTAAATGTAACATTGCCTTTTTTAGATTCATTGGAAAGTCCATTGTATCTATTATTTTTAAAGCTGTTTCATAATCTTTTAAAAGAATAAAAGTATCCACTACTAACCTTTTAGAGTGTTCAGTTAAATTCTTTAGCTTCTTTGTAATATTAACAATTGTTTCAAGATAAACTCTCTCTTTTTTTATCATATATAAATAATAACTTGCAGAAATATATGAATATGTATCACTATAGATTGCTTCTTTGTATTCATAGATATTATTTAAATATAAAGTTGCATTTTCAATTTGATTTAACTTATAATATGCGATTCCTATATTTAAAAATGATGGTATTTTTAGTAGTTTAGATGTAACTTTAAAAGTTTCAATTGCTTTTTTATATTCACCTTTTTCAAGTAATAAAATTGCTTTATTAAATTCTACTTGCAGTCTGAATATTTCTTGGTCTTCTTTTAATTTATCATACTTGAAAAGTATTTCAGGTTGAGAATCAATTTTCCCCTCATTTGAAAAAGATACAATAGGGACAATAAGTATTATCAATAACAAAGTATATATCTTTTTCAAATAAGTCTTCCTAAACCATTGTATTAACTTGAGCATAAAGCTCTTCAGTTCTACTTTCTAAATTTTCAACTTGATGTTTTAATTCTGTATTTTCTAGTCTTAATCTTTGTAAGTCGTCTCTTGCAACCTGTAATGAGTCTTGCGAACTTTTCAAAGTACCTGAACTAATTTTAACTTGTTTTTCATATCTGTCAATTATTTCTTGTAATCTTTTATTTTCATCTTCTACCATATTTTTTTCTTCATTCACTTTTCTATATAAAGACTTGTGAACATTTGCACTAGAAAAAAAGTATAAAAGTAAAACTCCAATTATAGTAACTAATAAAAAATTATCCAATTTTGTCCTCTTTAAGTATTTAAGAGAGCTAAAGCCCTCTTAAAGAAATTATCTTTTTAGATTAATCAGTGTATTTAATAACTGATCAGATGTAGTAATTGATTTAGCATTTGCTTCAAAAGCTCTTTGGAAAACCATTAGATTAACTAAACTTTCTGATAAGTCAGCAGTTGAAAGCTCTAGTGTTTTACCTTCAATTTTTGCTGTTTTGTCATTGTTTAAATTATAAATTGGTTCACCAGATTCATTTGTTTTAGCTAAAAGGTTATCTCCACTTGGATCAAGACCTCTTGTATTGTTAAACAGTGCAATAGAAACTTGACCAATAGCAAACTCTGCACCATCTTGTTTCATTGTAATAAGTCCTGTGCTATCTACTGAGAACTCACCAAATGCAGAATCTGAAATACCTAAAGTATCCAGTTTTAGCTGCAATGAACCTTGAGTAGTTGTTTGATCAATTGTGTTCACTAATTCAATAAACTCTGCACCTGCACCTTGTCTTCCACTGTAGTCATTGTTTTTGTCAAGTGGTAGCATTGATGTTGGTAAGTCAGAGATTAAAGTAGTTGATGTGAAACTATCTGTTCCATCTGTTGGAGTTACAGTTATATTTGAACCTACAATTGTTGCTGTTGCAATTGCACCATCAGCTTGAAGAGCTGCTGCTATATCTGCTAATGAACCTGGGGCATTAACAACTATACTATTTGTAGCACCCGATGCTGTTTCATAATAGTATGTAAAGTTTTCAGTTGTAGGGAAAGTTAAAGAACTTCCATCAATTACTGAATTAGTTGATACTGCTGGTGTATGATTTCTTGGAAGAGTTCCATCTGGAACTGCAGCTACAACAGGTGCCGTACCAGAAAATTCAGATTGAGTCATATCAACTGTATTAGTTGTTGGAGTGATAATAATATTATTACCTGAAGCAGTAACAGTTAAAGCTCCACCTGAACCAGCTTGAATTTGAGCTGCTACGTCATCAATATCAGCAGGGTCTGTAACTGCTATATTTACTGTACCACCACCAATGTCATAACTATATTGGAAATCATCAGTTGTACCAAAAGTAAACGAAGTTAAATCAACTGTTGATTCTGCTGCAACTGGTAGTTGATAATTACTATTTGTAATGCCTGATGTTTGATCTAAATGGAAAGGTACTGCACCTTTTAAGTTCCCACTAAATTCAACATCATAATTATCATCTTTAGTTTGAATTACTATATTTCCATTAATGTTTAAAGCTTCAACATAATCAGCTAATAATGGACTAGAGTTTTGTGCTTGAGTGTTAAACTTATCTACAAAATCTTGAACACTAGACACGTCATTTAAATTAATATCAACAGATTGTGGTGGAGTTGCATTATCATTTGGAACAGGAATAATTTTATCTAATTCTTTGTCAAAAATTGTAAGAGAGTATGTAAAGTCATTTTTTAAACTTGGTATATCTAAACTCAAATCTGCTGGTGTATATACATCTCTTTGATTACCAGTAATTGCTCTTGCTAGTGCATCTCTAGCACTTTCCAATGCCCCAACACCTTCACCTACTGAGGCTAATGTTGTAGTTTGGAAGTCACCTGCTACTGTATTTGAACCTGAGATTTCACCTACTTCAGATATTTCAAATACTTCTCCAGGAATTAAAGACTCAATTTGTAAAATACCTTTTATCATATCTGTATTATCAGTTGAAAGACTAAATATATCACCATTTTGTCCCGTTTCTAATACATCATTATTTCCAGTATTAGAATTTCTTTCATCAACCATATATGCTCTAAGTCCTGGTATTTCTGATATTTGGTCTGCTAGTGCTCTATATGTAGCAATTCTACTCGCTGCTATATCTAAATCAACAGGTACAGTTGAAGAGAAAGTTCTTTCAGTTGCAGTAATAGGATCAGCATGATCTAATTGTATAGTTCTAGCTCCAGTATTTTTTGTAATTGTAAAGCCAAGTAAATCATCATCAGAATTAATTGCAGATTCTAAACCATTTAATACTTCATCAATAGTTGCATCAGAATCACTTTCATAATAAACCATTGAACCATTAATTTCCATTTCATATCTTGTATTATCAGCGATTGGAGTAGCAATTGTATTTACAACGGTTGTTGTACCACTTCCAGTAAGAGATGATGCTGCTGTTTCTAAACTATCAATAAAATTTTGAGATGCAGTCGTTGATATATAGTTTTGAGAAATTTTATTTCCATCAATATATGCATAAACTTGGTCTCCTTCTTTAGAGATAAGTCCATCTGCACCTGATTTAAAATTCACTTGTGAGATTTGTGCAATTGAACTTGCACTTCCTCCATCTGGCTCATCTTGAAGTTTTTGAAGCCAAGTAGAATAGTTTGCTACTAAAGATTCCACATCAGAAATTTTAGCTGCTTTACTTTTCCCACCTGCTCCTTCATAAACTGTATCAGAATCAGCTTTTGAAGTTTGTGCATAATCTGTTGCTTTTGCTGTAATTGTTTCAATATAATTTGAGTGTTTAATTACTTTTGATGTAAGAAGTTTTGTATAGTCACTTGTAAAAGTTTTATTATTTGGATTTGTTGATACAACATCATTTTGTGAATCAATGGCTCTCATAGCCCATCCTTGAACTTCATTTCCTGCTGCATCTTGAAGAGTACCATTATCACCCATTCTAAAGTTACCAGCACGAGTATAATAATTTTCACCCGAACCACTTGCAGTTGTATTTTTTACAGTAAAAAAACCATCTCCACTAATTGCCATATCATAGTCAACACCTGTAAGTTTCAAGTTACCTTGAACATACAATTTTTCAGCATCAAGTATTTTTGAACCTTTACCGATTCTATCTTGATACATTTGATCTGCAAAAGAGATTCTTGATGATTTATAACCTACTGTATTAACATTTGCGATATTATGAGATTCATTATCTAACGCTGCTTGATGAGACGAAAGTCCTGAAATTCCTGTCCATAATGCTCCGATCATGATTTATCCTTTAGATAAATTTTTAAACACTCTTACATGTTCAAATATTAATGTTCACAAAAACACTAATATTTAAACACAAACAAGCTAAAGATTATTTCTTTAGCTGTATTGCTGTTTTTAAAAATTCATCAGATGTTGTAATTGATTTTGAACTTGCTTCAAAAGCTCTTTGATATACCATCATATCAACAAGTCCATCTCCTAAGTCTGTATTACTAAGCTCAACTGCTCCACCTACTAGACTATTAACATTACTTGCATTTAATGCATCTCCTGTATTAGCATTTGCTGCATAAAGATTATTCCCTTGAGGTGTTAAACCTTCTGGATGAGAAAAATATACAGTTTCAAGTTTTCCAACTAAGAACTTACTATCTCCATCTTTTGCATAAATTACACCATTTTCAACAGATAAGTTCCCAAATACATTTTCTGAAATATTTAAATTATCAAGTCTTAATTGTAGTTCACCTACTCCTGCTAAATTAGCACCACCACTTGGTATTGTATGTGTCATCTCAATTAACTTAGCATCAGCTGCT